>MDTF01014030.1_pt1 | contig 51423 bp, 58 predicted proteins | sample 811191 | NCBI WGS metagenome assembly MDTF01 (sample SAMN05326649, study PRJNA326480) | marine metagenome | isolation source: seawater | place: Southern Ocean | collected 2011 | reverse complement strand
ATCGCTAATTGTAAGCAATATTATAATTATATATCAAAATAATGCTTACATTTTGCGATAAATATAAAATCGTGAAAATTTTAATAATTTTAATAATTTTTATATTAATAAAAATAAATATAATTTTGAAAAATATAAAACTATTAATAACAATAAACTTAAACCTATACATAAAGGTTGTTGGAAAATTATTCAACCAGGTGGAGGATATAAAGAAAATTAATTATTACTTTTAGGATATTGTATTATAGTATTACCATTTGTATCTGTTTTTTTATTAACATCTACATATTTTTTCATTTCTTTATCGTGATCATTACAAATATCTCTTATATTATTCCATTTAAATTTATTTTCATCAATATTATCCTTTTTTTCACAAATATTCCATAATTCAATTAATGTATCTACTACATTTTCATTATTTTTAATAAATATTTCTTTAATTTTATCTTCTGAAATATTTTCAGGAGCTTGTTTTTTTAATTCTTCCATTATTATTAATATATATAATATTTTTATATATTAATATATTTTTTAATATTTAGTTTATCATATTCTCCTGCTATAGTATAAGCCATTATTTCATATGGATGTTCATTTTTAATATCATTGTTTATATTACAATATATATCATTTATAGATTTTGGTTTACTATTATTATAATAACATAATAAATACTTTTTATAATAAATATTATAATAAATTATATCATTTAAGTCGGGATTCGCTCTTTTTAATAAATGAGTTTTTTTCGTAGTAATATATCCCATATTATTAATAATTTTTTCAATTTTAGCTTGATTATATCTTTGATATATATGTATTTTTTCATGTATTAATGTATTTACCAATGTGTTATTATTCAATATTTTTCTTGATAAAAATATTATATTTTTTCTTGTATGTGGAAATCCGTCCTCGTATTCATTATTATTTATATTATCAGTCAATGCAATATTCCATTTAATATTTGATATTTCATTGCCATTTAAAATATTATTATATTTTTTTAAAAAAATATCAGCTTTAATACAACAATATATAATTAAATTTTTTTCTTTTTGTGTAAAATCTACACAACAATTAGTAGAATTAATAATATATTCATCTATATTATTAATTTTACGAGCATATAAATCGGCATTGCTAAAATTTTTAAAATAATTATCATTATCATTTTTAATAAATTTAATACATATATTTTTATCAATAAATTTAATATTTATTATATTATAATAATAAATATAATATAATAATATAATTACTATTATAATTATAAATATTAAAGTTAATGATATTTTTTTATTCATAACTTATAATATACATATATATAAATATTATATTAGTCTTTCTATTCTATTATTTAATACATGTGTTCTTTCTTTTAATTGGTCAAAGTTATCATTACTACTCCAAGAAAAAGATGGCAATTGTAATAAATCATTTAATGGATTTGGCATAAATAAAAATCCTTCTTTATGCCAATATGGATATTTATTAACTTTTAACAAAGAACCATTTTCAACTCCCTTTTCTATTAATAAAGTTGTATTATCTGATGTATCTTCGAATAATATATCATCACTGGATATAACAGGAGCTTGTAATATTTGAAGCATTCCACCTACCCATGATATATTATTATCGTGAGTAATCTGCCAAGAAACAGACCCTATCATTATTTTTGCAAATATTATATAATATGGAAAACCATATAGCAAACGCATTTCTGGTTGTACATATAATGTTTTTAAAAAAATTTTATGAGATGTATCTATATTTCTTTGCAATGTAGGTTTTTTTGTAAAATATTTAATTTTTTTATATACTTCATCTAAATGTAATATATCAAATGGTTCTCTACCTTGTGCCAAGTTTTGTGGTTCTTCTCCTTTATTATTACAATCTAATATATAATTATATAATGGCACAGTGTCATAACAATTTGTTATAATTTTACCATTTGGTAAAATAGTTTTTATTTTAGATAAATATTTTATTTTTTTGAAATGCATATCACTAAATGCTACCTGTGTGATTGGGTCATAATCACTTAAATCACATTCTATATATTTTTGTTTTGGTGATTTACCAGAAGGACTTAATGATCTTGCAAAAGTTTTAAATTTATCAGCTTCTAATGCCAATTTTAGTTTCAAATCAGATTTTGATAATTTTTTCTTACTACTATTTCCAAAGTTTTGATTCCGACTGGTTAAAAAATCAGTATCCAAATCTTTGTTAAGTTCTATAAATTTCTCTTTCTTTTGCTCTCCATTTGTATCTAAATTTTTTTTTTGATTCTCTGTTTCTCTTTTAGATGTTCTACTATATTGTTGTTTCTCAAACTTTTCTATCAAATTATTTTCTTTATTATTTTTTGACTTAAAATTAGTTAATGAATTTCTTGAAATTTTTAAAGGAGTATAACTTAATCTTAATGAATTTTTTTCATTTATTTCACTTTTTGCTCGTGATAATTTAACTGAAAAATATGGAGATAATTTTTTATCCAAATATTTATCATTATATTCTTTTATTTTTATATCATAATTTTTTAATTCATTTTTAAAACCTTCTTGTTTTTTTTTGTATTCTTCAAGTGCTTTTTTCTGTTGTGAGTTATTGGTTCCATCAATAGATTTTGGCATATTCATTTGTAATATAGGGAGAACTGGTGGATCTGGTAAATTATCATAAGGATCTTTGATAAATTCATATTTTGTATTATTTGTTTCAGATGATTCATCGTGTAATGTTTTGATATCAAATATAGAAGAAACAATAAACATTTTAAATATATTTTCATCTATTTTATAATATTTTATATCATATTCAATTAATTTAAAATTTTCATCATAAGATATATGATTTGGATCATATTTTGAGTAAGCTAATATATTATTTATTTCAACAAGTTTTCTTTCACTAACTTCATATATGTTATTCTTTTTATACCAAGCATTTCTTTCACCAATACATTCGGATATATTATAAAAAAAAATATTTAAAAACTCATTAATGTTTATTCTTTCACTTACACCATCGCTACCATTTGTATACAATGAACTAAATATTATATTTAATATTGTTTTTAATCTATATATATTATAATTAATAGTTTCATTTATTAAATTATAAATTTCTTCTCTTGTTTCTGGTTTATTTTCTCCATATAAAAAAAATTTATTATATATTACTTTACGCAAATTAGAAATAGGTAATATATAATAAGTAATTTCATTTATGTATTCTGTAAATAATTTTAATAAAGGAGGGATATCATATGGCCACTCGTTACCATATTTTTTTTTTTTTATAAGTTTAAAATTATCACCCTTTTGTATGCCTATATCCGAACCAATATATACCATGCTTTCAAAAATTTCATAACAATTTAAATCTACAGCTTTAATATGTTTTATTTGAGCCAAAATTGTTTCATATAAAAAAAGTTGATTATCAATATAATAAATCACTACATTTTTGTCAAATTTTTTTGTATTTTTAATTAAAAAAAAATGCATAAATAAAAAATCATAAACAGTTGAACCAATTACATCATTAACATTTTCATTTTTATAAAATAAATTCTTTTTTGAATCTAAGAAATTAATCCATTCTTCATCTGGATAAAGAGATTTTATATTTTCAATATAATCTATATCTTTAAATGCATAAATATGATTATCTGGCAATTTTTTTCTTATTTCTTTTTCAAATTCAATTGGTAAAATATGACTTTCTTGATTATATGTTAAATATTTACAAAATGTTTCATACAATAGTCCATATTCACTTGTAGGAACAATAGAAATTTTAATAACATTACCATTATAAGGATTTACATTTGGATTTTCTTTCCATTTTTTCAAAGCTTCTTCCATATTTAAATTTTCTATTTGACTTGGACTTCTTTTATTTGAAGAAGGACCTATTTTTTTTATTATATCTTCTATTGTTGTAAAATTACTTGAAGGAATATCATTTAAAAGCATTGTATATGGTTTAAATTTATCAGTATTTTCCATTATCCAAAGTAATATTATATTATATTGACCATCGGGTGAAATTGTTTCGATTTGTATTTTTGTAGAACTATTAAATAATGATGATATTTTTCCATCTGTATAATTTATTGGAATATCTTTTAACCAATTTATAAATTTTTCAGGAGTTTTGTTAAATAAAGTATCTATTTTTTTAAATAAATCTTTTTTTTTTTTTATAATAGAAGGAGTTGCCGACAGCATTATTCTAATATATATATATATATTAATTATTATTATATATTATATAAATAGAACTAATATGATAAAATATTTAATAATAATAATATTATTAATAGTATTAGATATAATATGGTTAAGTTTAAATTCTAAATATTATTCTAAGATGATAAAATCAATTCAAAATAAAGAAATAAAAATAAATATAATATATGCATTATTCACATATGTTTTAATGATAGCAAGTATTATTTTAATAAATATACCTTTTATTAAAAGTAAAATAAATAAGTCAGATAGTAAAAAAGAAATTATAAAAAAATCATTATTATATTCTGGATTATTAGGTTTATTTATATATGGTATATATAATGGTACTAATTTAGCAACATTTGAAAATTATGATATTAATGTAGCAATTAAAGATACATTATGGGGGGTTGTAATATATACAATAATAACAACATCATATTTTTTAATCCCTTTTTAACATATGTTGTACAGAAACTAAATCTAAATCTTTTATTCTAATATATTCATATTTATTATTTGGCATTGGTCTCATTTGAATTAATGGTAATCTACCTTGTAAAAGTTCTTCAATTGCAATTTTACGCAATTCCATATTGCTTGAAATTTTCAAATTATCAGTATTAATAAATGCAGGAGATCCATGGGCTAACATAGTAGCTCTTTGTCCAATAATTTGATCTAATTCATATTTGGTCATAATGGGTTTCGAAATATTTTTATTTTCTGCTATAAAACTATAAACTTCATCTAAACTTATAATTTTATTAGATTTAATTGGTAGAATTGACATATGTTAAATAATTCTTTATCTATTCTTTATATCATTTTTTTTTATAATATCTTTTTAAGATATATTAAAACCTATTTTCTTCATAGATTTTTGCAATGTAATAACATCATATAAAGAATTATGTGCATTTTCAATTTTAAGATTATCTTCTTTAAAAGCAAATTCGTATAACTCTGCTAAACCTGGATTTTTGATATAGCCTGTTTTTTTGTTAATAGCTTTAACTACAAATTTATATTTTACCATTGAACAAACTGCTTTACAATTACTGAATTTAACAATATAATCAATGTAATTTCTTCTAAATAATTCCGATTTAATAACATTAATATCAAAATTAATATTATGTGCTATAATTGCTTTGCAATTATCTAAATATTTATGTAATACATTATATGCTTCTATAAAATCAATACCATTATTTTGTGAAATTTTATTTGTAATATTATGAAATTCTGGGTTGGTAATATTAAAACCATATTTATCATTATTTTTAATAATAAAATCAAATTTCTCCAATTCATTCATATTATCATCACAAATCATAAAAGATAATTGTACAATTCTTGCTGAATTATATCTATGAATTTCGTTATATTTTGGAAAAACACCGAATGGTAAATTTGTTCTATCTGGCAATCCATTAGTTTCAGTGTCTAATACAATATATGTCATATTAAATATAATTTTAATTATATTAATATCATTTTTTTATTATATTTAATAACTATTAATAATTTAAGTAATAATGGTAAATATTTTTTAATATTAAATTTATTTAAAAAATATATTATTGGTCTCAAAAATATAAAGCTTAAAATAAAAGATATATAGAAGCAAACTAAAAAAATTTCATAATATAAAATATTATTATTTTTATTTTCAATAATATTAAATTCTGATAAATTATCCGATATTATATAATAATATAACATATATTACTTTCTTAATATATATAATTTTATTTCCAAATATTTCCACAATGGTCACATACATATAAATATTTCATATTTTCTGGATGATATTTAATATATAAAATTTGTTTTTTACTTTCATCTATTTTACAATCGGGATTAGTACAATTAATATTAGGATCTTTAATCCTACGAAGTGTAGGGTCGTATCTTAAATATTTATTGTGATATTGATTATATAATAAATCATCTTCCGAATATGTAGTTTCAGTAATTTTAACAAATTTAGCATCAGATTCTGTTTTAGAAAAATCGCAATGTTTGCAAAAACGAACAAGATTATTATCAATATCACATTTAACATACAACATATTATTACAAATGTCGCAAAAATCCATTTTATTATCTTCTATAAATATAAAATCATTTTTTTATATAAATTAAAAAATCATATATTAATAATAGCCTTTTCATTTAATGATTTTTTAATAAAATAAAAAAATATAAAAAATAAACCATTTACCAATCCTAAATAAGATACTCTTTGTTTAATACCAGTAAATAATGAAGAATATCCTTCTTTTTTATAATATTACTAAAGTAATATTTTCTTTATATCCTACCATTTCTCTCTATGTATCTCCTATATCTCTCCCTCTCTATATCTTTCTGTTTTCTCTTGGTCATCGTACATACTTATAAGCTTCATATAAAATTTTCCTAATAATTCTATAATATTCAGAACATTATAAATAATTAAGAGTTTTGTTATAAAAAAATAAATAATATATTTTTAAATATATATAAAACTTCTATTATAGATAGATTTAATATAATGAATAAAGTAAATATAATATTAATTAGTACAACAAAATTAAAAAATAGAGAAAAATATATTAATAGCACATTGAATTATATAATAAATAAATTTGAAGAATTAAAAATTGTTACAGAAATTAAAATTATAAATAATCCAACAAGTGAATATATTTCTAAAAATATAGAATCGTACAATAAACGTGTGCAATATGATAAAAGTGACTCAATTGAAGATATTGATTTTAAAAAATTAATAGTTAATTTAAATCCAAATCAAATATCAAATATAGAAAAACACATTGAGGCATATAAATTAGTATTAGATGACAATGAATTATATTTTATAATAGAGGATGATGTATTAATAGGAGAAGATTATACAAATAATATTGAAGAATTATTTAAACAATTAGTAACGAAAGGTTTGAATGATTGGGATATATTATTTACAACAAACCCGCATTATGATAATGATAATATATTAAAATTAAAAAATAGTCATGAATCAAATAAAATATTATTATCAAAAAGTTCATATTTAATAAAATCAAAATTAGCATTAGAATTGAAAGAATATTTAAATATATTTAAATATAATTTAAAACATAGTATATCCAGATATATATGGGATAATAAAGATAGAATAAAAGCGAAGGTATTAAATAAGAATACATTTTTAGAGGGTTCAAAAATTGGAATATTTCACACTTCTACGAATAATAATAATTTTTTGTATCAAAATAATAATTTTATAGAATTAGTTAAAATAGCAAATAATAATAATATAACAGATGATATGTTTATGAAAGGGATAGATATATATAAAAAAATAGAATATTTAGATAATGCCGATATAATACATACTATGGGTGTTTTATTTTATAAAAGAAATGATATTGATAAGGCAAAAGAATTTATGACAAATGCTGCAATTAAATTATATAATAATTATGGATATATATCAAAAAATAATGATATTATAAATAATGCTATTAATATACATCAAAAAAAACAAATATATTTAGAAGAATGTAAAATGAAGAAATCTAAATATAGTTAATATTATTTATTTTAAAACATTATTACTTGTAGTAGTAGGTGTTGTAGAATTATCCGATTGTTTAACAGATTTTTCTGTAATTTTTATTTTTTTATCAATTAATTCTGTATTTTGTGTTAAATTAATAGGTGATTTTTCTAAATTAGTTAAACGTTTTTCAAGTTTATCATTTGCATCTTTAAGCAAATCTAAAGATTTTACAAAATTATCAATTTTTTCAGAAAGTACATTATCTGTAGTATTTCCACCTACATTATCTTCTTTTTGAATTAAAGATTTTTCAAATAATATTTCAAGTGTATTTATTCTATTACTTAATGCCGCTGCCATAATTATGATATTGATGTTCTACTATAAAGTAACAAAATAATTATTAATAATTATACACATTATATATAAAAAAAATGATAATATATTATATAGATAATAAGTAATATTATGATACAGCCAATTAGATGTTTTACTTGTGGAAAAATAATAGCAGATCAGATCGATTATTATAATATAGAAAAAGAGAAGTTAATCAAAGAAAATATTTCTATAAAAAAAGATATATTATTCAAAGATTTTGAAAAAAATCAAACTGGTATAATATTAGATAAATTAGGAGCAACAAGATATTGTTGTCGTAGAATGTTTATAACGGATGTAGATATGATGAATATTATTTAATTATCTTATTATTTTTTAAGTATGGATAGAAGTAATATTAACTTGACAGATAATAATATAAAAAATTATATAGAAAAAGATATTGAAAGAAAAATAAATCAATTATTAGAAAGTTTGCCTCAAAATGTTGATATAAAAAAATCAAAAATAATACATCAATTAACAATAAATGAATTATATCAAAATACAATACAAACAATAATAGATGTAATAAATGATGTATCAGTATTTGTATCATATAATACGGATTTATCAAAAATTGAAAATAGAAAACTTATATTTGAAATTTTTTTTAGAAAAGAGAGAAGAATATATATCGGTATAATATTAATAATATTATCTTTTATATTATATTTTATAGATAGTTCAAGTACATAATTACAAAAATCTTATAATAAAATAACTATGAATTATACATATTTATATATATGTATAATTTTTTTAGCTATAATATATAATATTATATCATATGTCAATATAAATAAATTAGTATCAATAATAATAATAATAATAATAGGATATATATTAATATATGCTATATATATTAATGATAAAAATATAAAAGAAAATGATATAAATTCGGATAAAATATTGGATAATAATTTAAAAAATTTAATACAACCAAATACCGATAAATTTTATATTAGTAAAATTCCAAAAAAATTAAAATATTTAAATAAAGATGATAAATTGGTAGGGATAATAGAAAATATTAGTTTTATAAAAAAATTTAATAAATCTTGTTATACTAATATATTAATAAATTGTGATAAAATGATGAAAATATATATATATATATTATCGGATAGATATCAAGTTGATGTATATTTGCCATTAATTTTAGATTTAAGAAATGATATATTAGAATATATGTATTCTCTTGTATTAATGATACCAATAAAATTTAAACATATATATGGTTTTGATCCATATTTAGAAATAAATAAAACAATTAAAAATTTTATAAAATATGCGAGAAAAATGATAACAATAATAGAAAGATATGGTAAAATAGATAAAAATATTATATATTTACAAGATACAATATATCGCCCATATAATGATATAAAAAATAAATATAATATAATGCCCTAATTATTGATTAATAAAACTGGAAGATGAATATGAATTATATTGTATCGGAGTTTCATTAAATTCATAGTTAGAATTCGGGGAATTAAAAGATGGAATATAACTACTACCACCTTTTATTTTTTTATTTTTATGATTTTTTATTAATTCTTTTAATATAGATTTTTTATTTTTAAAATAATATTCTGAAGATTTTTTAACTATAGTTGATATGATTTTAGTAATATTATTACCATCACCTCCGTTCATATTATTACCAAAATTACTTAATTCATATTTAATATTGTCGGTATTATATCCATTGTATTCTATATTATTATCAAATTTAAGTACATCATTATATGATATATTATTGCCAAATAAATTACCACCCTTTATTTTTTTTTTTTTTTAACATAGTATCTAAAATATATAAACAATTAAATATTATCTAATAATATAAAATGTATTCAATTGATGAATTGAATATATTATATGATAATATAAAAAAAAACGATTTAGAATATCACAATGATATAATGATTTGTAAAAACATATATGAGAATATAGAAAATACAAACTTAAATAAACATATTTCAAATATAATAATGAATAAGATAGATAATGAAATAAATGATTATAAACCAAGTAATATTTATTATATAATACCGACAATTTCAATATTATTATTTATAAGTGGAATTAGTCAATTAATAATAATATTAACATTAAATTAAAATGACAATAACACCAAGTGGTGAAGAGGTAGGTGCAACAGATAACATATCTCAATATATTGATTTAATAAATTATGAATCTGTAATAATAGGAAAGGATGCTGGTATAAATATATATAACGGATTAGACAATGATTATAATGTATTTATAGGTACAAATTCTGGAAAATACAGCGAAGATGTAAATAATTCTATATTAATTGGATGGTCGGCTGGAATTGATATAATATCTGGACATAAAAATATTATAATAGGAAATGATAATAATTATGATATAAACAATTTAAATAATATGTTATCAATTGGATATGATAATAATACCAATGAGTATAATATAACAATTGGTTATAATAATAATAATAATGGTATAAATAATAATATATTAGGACAATATAATAATATAGATGGTTATAATAATAATTTATATGGTAAAAATAATATAATAGTTGGAAATAGTAATAATTTAATTGGAATAAATAATAATATAATAAATATAAGTGATTCAATTATAATTGGAAATGATAATGTAGATATATATGATATAAATAAGGAAAAAATAATAATATTAGGTAATAATAATATAAAAGATATAAGTAGAGAAAATTATGAAAATTATATTAATTCAAAACCTATACATATAGGATATGATTTATATAATAATGAAAATTATATTATGAATATAGGAAATACAATTATAAAATATAACGATTATAATGAATTAAATATATTATTATTAGGATTAAATAATAAAGAATATATTGGTATTGGTTATAGTAATATAGAAAATATAAGTGAACAAATTACTATTGATAATAAAAATCATAGTATGTATATAAATAATGGTCTATTAACAGATTATTTATCAATATTAAATAATGTAAATAAAAAAATAACATTATTACCAAGTGATAATTTAAATAATGATATAACTTATATATTACCAAATAATATAGAATTACACGATGATTATAATTATGTATTATCAATAAGAAATGAGAATGAATTATATTGGGTACAAAGTGATATATTAAAGGTAAATGTTAAATCAACAGATGATATTGTTGAAGGTATAAATAAATTTTATACAGAAGATAATTTTAATAATAGTTTATCAAATAAAACATTGGATAATATTACAAATGGGGTAAATAACAAATATATAATAAATAATACATATGATTCTGATTTATATATTAATGGTTTATTAAATATAAATAATAATGTAATAATAAATGGCGAATTAACAGTAAATAAATTAAAAGTTTTAGGAAATAATAGTTCTGGAACATCATCTACAAATAATACACAAATTGTCGAAATATTAAGAGAAATACAATCTTTAAAAACAATTGTTGAAAATCAGCAAAATAAAATAACAGAATTAGAATCGCAATTATCCACATTAGTTTAATCAAATCTAAGAATACATAATGTATTTGTAATTTCTTGAAAATTTTTTTTATCTTGTTTACTATTATTATTAGCAATCATATTATTATAAATTTTATCATAGTTTTTAAGACCATATTCAATAATATTATTATTAAATGCCCATCTAAAAAAATTTAATTGACCAATAGTTGTAGTAATGGTATCATTTTTATTAATATAAAATGTAATTCTATTATGACGTCTAAATGTATCAAAATTAAGTTTAGCATATGATTTAAGTTGAGCACGATAATTTAAATATAAATTAACTTTTTTATATTTATCATGTTCTTTTTTTTCAATAGGTAAATTATCATATATTTGTTCATCATTGATCCAATAATTTACGTTACATTTTTTAGAATAATGTGTAACAAGCCAATCTATTAATCTTAATGATAATTTATGTTTACCATCAATTAATATTTTAAGCTCTTTTTTATATTTTTCATTTTTATTATAAAAAATATTTAAGGAATTTAATAATAATTCTTGACAATTATCATTCATTTAATACATAACAATATTTAGCTTTAAGTATATGCGTTTATAATAATATTTAATAAATAATAAAAAAAAGTAAAAAATTAATAAGTTGGTGCTGAACTACCGATATCTAATAATCCATGAGTTCTACTATCTGGCTCAATAGTACTAATTTGCCAAGGACTTACTGGAATTTGAGGATTTGGTATTTCATAACGTAATTGTAAATTGGCATTACGTAATGATTGTCCGACAGTATTAATACCTATATGATATCCAGCAGTTAAATAATTCTGGTCTTGGATATCTCCAGCACCAGATGGATTAATTTGAGCCCATTTAGAATTCGCATCTTGTGGTAATAAGTCCGATGATGTTAATCTATCCTTAGGAAAACACGAATTTGCACCCGATAATTCTTCGTCATTTACTTCATCAACTTGATTACTTTGTATTACTTCATTATAAGCATTACCAAGGGGATCAGAATTTGAAATATCTCCGTGCATTTCATTAGGTTTATTTGGGTTAATTTTTTCGTTTGCTAAATCTCCAACAGATTGTACGTTTCTTAATTTTTCATCGGCATCATCGCCATAAAAATTATCATATTTTTCAACATTATCTATTTGACATTTCGAATTATAAGTAATTAATAATAGTAATATTAACAACAGGAATAAGGCTATCGAAAATGAAATAACTATAGTATTATTATTAGTACCCATTATTTTAATGATCTCTATCTATTATTGTAAATAGATAATATTCTTGATATTATTTTTAATTTTATCTATTTTATTTTCCCAATTTTTATCAGGTGTATTACTTTCTTTTATTTCTTTAAGTAATTGATTATTAATTGTTTTAAAATTATTTATATCATCTATTTTTTTTGTCAATTTAATTAAATTTTCATCTAATTTATTAATTGTTTCATTTAACATAATAGACCATTCAGTATCTATTTCATTTTTACACCAGTCAATATTATTATCATTATTAATATTTGTAAAATATAATGATTTAATTGTCCATTCGTTTTGTGATTTATTTTTATAAATATGAATACCTTTATTACATATTTCAACAGATATTATGTATTGTTTATATTTATTTATATTTGAAAATAATTCCGATAATTCTGTATCATTATTACATATTTTATTATTAATCATTATATTTGTCTCAATTGTTAATAATTTTACTTCTAAAGTTTTTGTTTGATTGCAAAATGAATTTATATATAACTCACTTATTTCACTTTTTGTTAAATTATTATTAAACCATTCATTATTATTTAATAATAATTGATTTAATGAATTAATATCCGTATTATTTATATATTTAACTTCTTTATCACAATGAGAATTGCCAATATATATATATATTTTATATCCTTTTCCATTTGATAATTTAATTATTTTTTTTATTTTAATATCAGTAATATTAACAACGATAGCTTCTCCGGGTTCCGATATATATATATTTTTTTTTAATTTTGGAATTTTATATAATATGTCCATATTTAATTTAATATATTCTGTTTATTAATAAGATATAGGTTGAAATAGTTATGACGCAAAATAACGAAGATGATTTATCGACATTTTTATTATCAATTATAAAAGCAGAATTAAATAAATCTGATATTAAAATTAATATTATTAAACCTTTATTAATTTATTTATTATATTATATCATACCATTTGTAATAATTTTTGTATTATTAAATTTTTTTGCTACAATTATAGCGGTTTATCTTGTTTTTCACTTTAAAACTAAATAATTCATTTCTTCATTTTTATTATTTAACATAATAGACATTGAATATAATTTATTATAATCTATATTATCATAATTTTTAACTATATACCAACCTCTTGTATAACTATCTTTTAAAGTCTCAAATGGTTCTTTATCAATTATATATATATTATTATTATAATTGATAGATATAATATCGGGCATTATATCAATTATTTAATATATATTGTCATTTTTTTATATGCGAATATTTAATTAAATTTTAAAGATATTTATTATATTAAATGAATAACAAAGAATTTGAAAATTTAGATAAACTACTTAATTTTGATAATGCTAAAAAAGATATAATATTAAAAAATTTATTTTTAACTAATTCCGATTATTTTATAAATAAAGATTACAATATTGATGTATCATCTGATGTATATACTGATACGAATATAAATAAATGGGCACAAGAATTACCAGATTTATATGGTAGTAAATTATTAATTTTAGAATTTTTAAATAATCCTATTAATAATAAAGATATACTTATTAAAAGACAATCTTCTTATATAAATGATAGTATAAATTTTGAAATTTTAAAAGAATATGAAAATGATATTTTATGGATATATAAATTAAATCAAGAAATTAATAAAGATAATGCAATAAATATATTATTTCCATCCTCATATTTTTTATATCTTATTAATTATTTTGAACCATTACTTGATAGTTATCATATTTATAAAATTGGTTTTATTCCTTTTAGTTCAATTATGTATCCACTTACATCTATATTTGCACCATTGTGTTATATAAATAAATATTTAAAATTAAATATGTCTGTTTATAAATATTTGAATTTAATGAAAAAATTTATTTATATGTTTTTAAAACCATCTGGAAATATACGAGTTGATATTCTAAAAATAATAGCATTTTTTATATATGTATTTTTATATATATATAATATTTATCAAACATTTGAATATTCATATATTCTTTATAAAACAAAAAAAACATTACATAAAAAGATGTCTGGTGTTATTAATTTTATAAATGAAGTCAAATATATATTTAATTTAATTTCATATAAAGATATATTATCACCATATTTAAAAAATATATTTAATCCATCTTCATTAAATTGTTCAAATACTATGACAAATATATATAAATATTGGAAAAATAATGATATAAAAAATACAATTGATTCTCTTTTAATTTCAATTTATACAATTGATATAATTAATTCTATTAGTAAATTAAAAAATACATCACAATGGAATTATCCTACATATGATAAGAATATTCCTACAAAAATATGGGATATAAAAAATCCTTTATTGCAAAAAAATCAAGTTTCCAATCCTATAAATTTATCAAAAAATATTATAATAACTGGTCCAAATGCCGCTGGTAAAACTACTTATGTAAAATCTATATTATCAAATATAATTTTAGCTCAAACATTCGGTATAATTTATGGTATTAAAGGTAATATAATTATATATGACACAATATATTCATTTATGAGAATATCCGACGAAATAGGGTATAAATCGTATTTTGAAGTTGAAGCAGAATATTGTTCTAAAATGATTAATAAAGCAAATGAATTATCAAAATCTAATAAAAATGGATTATTTTTAATGGATGAACCAATGCATTCTACTCCACCAACAGAAGGTATGGCTACTGCATATGCAGTAGGTGAATATATAGGTAATTTACCGCATATAAATATAATAATTACAACACATTTTCACAAATTAATTTTATTAGAAACGAATTATCCAAATAAATTTATAAATTTATCAGTTGAAGCAATTCCTAATAATAATTCTTTCATTTTTCCTTATAAAATTAAAAAGGGCTATTCATATCAATGTATAGCAATCGAATTATTATCTTCTAAAAATTTTCCAGATTCTGTTATTAAAAGTGCGATAGAAATGAAGAAAATAATATACAATAATATTAATAGTAATTAATTATGATTAAATTTGATAAAGTATATTATATTTATTCTTTTATTAGTTTAATTAGTATTCTTGTATTATTATATTTTTGGAGAAAAATTATCGAATTGCGCAATAATAATGAGATATTAGAAAAAAAATTAATTATATTAAAAAATGAAAATAAAGAATTAATACATACTATTAATCCTGTTGTTGAATCTTTTGAAAATTCAGATATAATTATGAATGAAATTTTTAATGATATCGAAATTGATAATAATGATGTTATTGTAGAAAAAAATCAAGATGATGATACTATAGAAAAAATAATATCAGGAGATATTATTAATAATAATAATAACAAAAAGAAATATAAAAATGATAAAATATATAGTAATATTTCTATTGAAAAAGTTAAAAATAAAAAGGAAGAAACTATAGTTACCTCTGATATTGTTGAAGAATTACCCATAGTGTCTCATTTGAATGAATTACCTATAGAAATTGCTAATAATGATGATACTGAAGATACTGAAATTATTAACGATTTAACATCTATAATTGATAAAGATAGTGATTCTGTTATATCAGAAACTACATCATATAATAAAACAAAATTAAATAGAATGTCTATAGATAAATTAAGAGAATTATCTACTAATTTAGAATTATCTTCAGAAGGTAATAAATCTATTTTAATTGATAGATTATTATCTAATAAATATATTCTTAACATTCAATAGATAGAGTATAATTATGAGCTGTTGTTCCGCTAAAAATCCAGAAAATACTTGCCCAGTAAAAATGTCCGATGGAAGAAGTATGACAGATTATAGACCAAAATGTATGGTTAATTATGAAATATTAAATAATTTAACTAATAATAATATTACAAAAAGTAGTTATGAAAGTAGAATGTATTTACAACATAATGCAGAAAAAATAATAGAACAACAAAGACAATTTTCTATTAATAATTTGACACCTTGTGCACCATGTAAAAGACCATTTACTGATTCTGGAACAATGTATCCGGAGAAATATATAGTAACATGTGATTCTGTTTCTTGTAATACAAAAGAATTTAATTCTAATGGTTTAGGACAAGGTAGAATTGGTTTAATGGAATAATTATTTTATTTAAGATTAAATAGAGATATAGATATGAAATTTAACAATAAATATATGTCTTGTACTATTAATTTAATTAAAGATAATAAATTATCAATTAAGGGACTGGTAAATAATCGTTTGGAATATAAAAATGTAGTTTTAATTGCAGCAAAACATATGGATCGTTTATCTAATTATTCAGGTTCTGGGCTTCCATTTCCTTGTTATGAAATAGCATTTGAAAATACACCAAACAAACATAATGTAGATAATAGTGGAAATATTGATACTATTTTTACATATCCAAATAGTTATTATTCTCAAACAGGTAATAAAAAAATAGATTCGTCTGTTTTTGTTATTTTAACTAAAATGGACGAATCTAAAGAATTTATTAGATTAGAATTGGAGGATATTTGTCCTTTAAAAACTTTAGTTGATAGAGAAAATAGAAAAGGTCCGGAATTTTATGCAACAAAAGACTATTTATTACCAGTTGCAACAGCTGAAAACACCATGTATAATTATGCGAGATTAAAATTAGTTAAAGATATCGCTTAATTAAAAAATGATAAATTATTTTTATTGTATTAATTATGACAAATAAATTAATAATTGTAGAAAGTTATACAAAAACAAATACTATTAAAAATTATTTACAAGATAAAAATTTTAATGTAACATTTTCACAAGGTCATTTCTCAGATTTATCAAAAAATTCATTAGGTATTGACACTAATACTTGGCAAGGTTCATATATTATTACTAAAAATAATATATTACAAAATATTATTAAATATGTTAAAATTTCGGATATTATTTATATTGCATCGGATCCAGATACAGAAGGTGAAGCTATTGCTTTTCAAATTTATAAAAATATTAAACACTTAATTAATAACAAAAAATGTTATAGAATTAAATTTAATGAAGTTACAAAAAATGCTATTCTTAATTCTATAAATAACCCACTTGATATTGATATGAATTTAGTATATGCACAAGAAACTCGTAGATTTTTAGATAGATTAGTTGGATTTAAATTATCACCAATTTTATGGAATAAATTTAATGATATATATTTAAGTGTCGGTAGAGTTCAAACTATCGCTTTAGTTTTTTGTATTGATATATTTAATGATATTAATAAACATAATGTTAATGTTTTTTGGAATTTAATTGGGAAATTTAAATATAATAAATTAATCATTGATTGTATTTCAAATAAAATAGTAGATTTAAATGAAAAAGATATGATAAATATATTAAATGATTTGGATAATATTAAAAATATTTTTGATATTAGTATAAATTTAACAGACTCTACAGAATCTCCTAAACCACCATATACAACTACTACATTACAACAAGATTCTTATAATATTTTAAGATTTAATTCTAAAAAAACTATGGAATTTGCTCAAAAATTATATGAAAATGGTTTAATTACTTATATGAGAACTGATTCGGTAAATATATCTAAAGAATTCAAATTTAAATTGAAAAATTATATATCGGATAATTATGGTTCAGATTATTCTGTTATAAGAAATTTTAAAAATAAAATTATAAATTCTCAAGAAGCACACGAAGCAATTAGAATAACAAATCCAAATATTTTAGATACTGATATTAATTTTAATGATATACAATTATCACATAAAAAATTATATAATTTAATATGGAAACGAACACTCGCATGTCAAATGAAAAATGCAAATTATACTAATATAAATATATCTATTAAATGTACTAATAATATTAAATGTGATAAATATATATTTGATTCAAATAAATCATTTTTAATAGATATTGGATTTCAAACAATATATAATAAATTACAAGAAGATTATACTAATTATTTAAATAATTTTAAAACAAAATCTGATATTTCTATTATTGAATTTGCATTAGAATCTGATATTAACACACCCAAATCTTTATATACCGAAGTATCATTAATTAAAAAATTAGAAAAAGAAGGTATTGGTAGACCATCAACATATTCAAGTATAATTGATAAATTATATTTAAAAAAATATGTTATAAAAGGTTCAAATCCATCTCAAACTATTATTAGTAAAAATTATATCAAAAAATATAATAAACCTTTAAAAATTAATGATAAAAATATTAAAACTGGTGGTAGTAATAAAGATTTACTTGTTCCTACGAATTTAGGTATAAATATAATTAATTATTTATATGATATTATACCATTTTTGTTAAATGTTGATTTTACAGCAGATATGGAAAAAGCATTAGATAAAATTAGTAAGGGTGAATTAAATAAAAAAGTTGTTTTGACTGATTTTTACAATCAAATTTTACCAATCATTAATAAATATTCAAATGATAATATTAAAATAGAAAAAAAAACTGGTATTATTAAATCTAAATATGGTTATTGTTATTATAATAAAGAAAATGATAAATATACAAACATTGAATCTTTTCTTAAATGGAAAAATAAAAACGCAGACCAATTAGATAATATTGAAATATCATTTTTGGCATCTTTACCAAAAAAAATAGATAAAGAAACTGAATTACATATTGGTAGATATGGATTATATCTTAAAAATAAAGGAAAAAATGTCAAATTGGATAAATCAAAATGGAATACATATATATATTAATAATTATATTGTTTCAATATTTATTATCATTACTTCTTCTTGATTATATAATTCCATATATTTTATTTTTATTTTATTTAATTTATTATATATTTCGTGGGAATTATCATGTACAATTGTTAATATATATGTTATCTCTAACTCACCTTTATAATATCCAGTATTATCTGATAATGTAAAAGATTCTAATTCTGATATAATATATTCATTTACAAATATATTCCACTCTTTTTTTGTAACATTTTCACAATTACAAATATTTGTACCAAAATAACACATAGATGTTATCATTATTTATTTATTATTAATAATAATATATTTATATGATTTAATATAATATATCTTGATTTTTGTTTATAACATATAACTAATTATTGAACATTGGTTTTAAATATAAATTATATTTATTCTATATTTTTATTATATTTATTTATTAATTTTATTTTAACATCAATATACTAATATAATATTTATATTATATATATTACATTATATAAAAAATGATATCTTTTATATATAAATATAATTATTATTATGAATAAGAAAAAAGTAAGTGAAAAATATTTAATTATTGAAAAAGAATTAAATAAATTACAATATTGGATTAAATGTAACTATCATACTATTATATTTCAACAATATAGTAAATTATATAATTATATAACTATATTTAATAGCAATACTACAAATAATTTTAGAAATAAAAATGGATTTAATATTGGTGAAATACATAATAAATTAAACTATAATCGCAAAATTGAATTTATTATGTATTGGATTGATAATAATCAACATATTTTATTTAATTAATTTTTTTACACTATTTGTTTATGATTCATATATAGCACCTGTTAAATTATTAAAAATAAATTCATTCATTTTATATATAAGTTAATATATTATTTTTTAACCAATTTATTTTTAGATTTTTTCTTTATATTTATTTTTAAAATAGGTGGTTCTTCTTCTGAAGAATAATTAGTATCATATATTTTATTTTTATTATCAATTATAGATATAGTATTATTAAATATATTAAATAATTCATTATATGTATATTCATTTTTATTTGATGAAATATTCAAATTTATTTCATTTATAAATAATTGTATATTATATTTACTCATTAATTATAAATAAATATATAAAATATATCATTTATTTATATATAATATATAAATATATAATGCAAGTAATTGATGAATTAAATAATTATTTAAAAGATTCATTAATTGATTTTTGTAATAAAAACAATAGTATTTATGATAAAAAAATAATTAAAATATTAGAACAAATTACATATAAAATAGAATTTGAAAATTTATCTCCAAATTTAATTATAAAAAATCCTTTATTAAAAATTAATTGGACAGAATTAAATAGTTACAATTTTAATAATAATTCATTATATACACATTTATATAATACATGGAATAATACTGCAATAGTAGAAAATAAAATGGATTTATCTGGATTTCAATTTAGAATTAATAATATATCATCAAAATTAAAAGTTTTTTTAACAGATATAAATTATAAATATTTTTATGGAATTGAAGTTAATAAATCTAATATATATGCTATAATAAATAATAATATTATAAAAATAGGTAAATATAATTATAATAATTATATATCTGTATATATTTTTGAAAATATAATAGAGTTTAATGTTGATAATAAAAAAATATATAATTCTAAATATAATCCAGATGCTTTATATTTACATGCAAAAATATTCTCTAAAAATACTATTTTATCTGATTTTACATGGATATATTCTTCTAAAAGTATTGATAATATAAATGATAATTCGCAAATTTATTTTCATAATAATAATGATAATAATAATATTATTTGTAATATTTATAATAACATATTAAATAAAATAAATATAAATGATTGGCGAGACGAAGTTATTTCTAATAGTTTTACATTTGATTATATAAAAGGATTTAAATTTAATATTTATACAATTAATAAATTATTTAAAATTAAATTAATTAATTATTCAAATAATGAAAATATTATTATTGAATTTAATAACAATAATCATATAATATTATATGAAAATGATAATAAAAAATATATTGGAAGATATAATATTAATGACATTTTTGAAATTAGTTTAAATGAGTATAATGAATTATTATATATTAAAAATAATATTTTATTATATAATAATTCATTTATTATAGACATTAATAATTCATATTATATTAAAATATTATTGCACGATATTGATACTATAATTAATAATTTGTTATGGATAACTGAAATATCTAAATTAAATCATATATATCATAATAAAAATATAAAGATGATAAATATAAATAATAAATCTTCTTTATTATATTCTGAAGAATTAATTAATTTTACAAAAAATATAAATGGTATTGAATTTACAATAATTAAATATACAAATAGTTGTATTATTGCTTTTATAAAACAGCAAAAAATAATAAAGGATGATGAAAGTGATATTATATATGGTTTATATTTATATGATAATAATATTATATTATATTTAAATGGTATAAAAATAGAAACAATAGGTATATATCATATCAATGATATAATAAAAATAATATATAATAATAAAAATATAGAATTTATAAAAAATAATATATTATTATATAAAACCACAATAGACGATGATGATTTAAATAATAATTATTATATTAATTTATATATATATAATAAAGATTTTGAAATTAAAAATATTAAATGGATAAATAATAATTCATTATCAGAATTAATAAATTTAAAATCTAAAGATATTATTAAATTTATTAATAACAAATCTAATAATATCTTTATAAATGATAATAAAATAGTAAAACTTAAGAATAATAGTAAAGATTCTTATTTTAGTGTATGTAAATCTGATAATTTTATAAAATTAAATGATAATAATATAAAAGGTATAGAATTTAAAATATCTTCTATTTCTAAATATGGAACAATTGGTTTATATAATATTAAAGAATATAATTATATGATATTTGATAATAATAATATTATATATATAAATGATAATGGGTTTTTTTCTGGTATAGTAGGTGCATATAATATTAATGATATTGTACAAATTAGAATAAATAGTGAAAATAAAATTGAATATATAATAGATAATATATTATTATACACGAGTGAATATATTGTAAATAGTAATATTTTTTATTATATAAAATTATCAATATATGATTCATTATTTATAATTAAAGATATAATATGGATTGATGAAAATGATTTTACTTTTATCAAATTGCCATCAACAAATAAATTTATTAATTTTAAATCAATACAAGAAGATATTTTAATAAATAATAATATAATAAAAAAAATAGGAAAAGATACTATATGGAGTAATTTTATAATATCTGAAAATAAAATTAATTTAAATAATAATTCTATTTCAGATATTAGAGGAATTGAATTTACAATATTAAGTGAATATAAAAGAGGAATAGTTGGTATTAATTTACAAAAAAAAGAAAATTTAAATTGGACTAATTTTGAATATGGTATATATTTTGATAATTATAATAATTTAGAAATATATGAAAAAAATAATTTAATTGGAAAATTTTATAAATATAATATAAATGATAAATTTCAGATTAGATTAAATAATTATAATAAATTAGAATATTGTATAAATAATACATTACTATATATAAGTAAACAATTAATAGATATTAATGATTCGTATGTTGTAAATATTTCAATTCGTGATAATGAATTTGAAATTAAAGAATTAAAATGGATAAATAATAAAGAATATATGAATATTTCAAATATTCATTTTCAGAATTATAAAAATGATTGTATTATTAATTAAGATTTCAAACTTTTAAGCTTTGTTTATATAGATTATAAAATTTTTTAATATTACGATTTAAATTATGTAATTCTGATGATATAGTTGCCATTGAATCTCCTACAGAATTATTTGTTTCTTTGTCTACAAAGAAATTTTCCATTATACTCGCAAAACCTATTTCTGTTATACCTAAATTAAATTCATCATCGTCGTCGTCATCGTCATCATCATCTTCATCATCATCTTCATCATCGTATTCTATATCACCTTCGTCACTTTCATCAATTTCGTCACTTTCATCACTTTCATCACTTTCGTCACTTTCTTTATTAATAACTTTTTCATTATTATTATTTCTTTTATTTTTATCAAATTTAACTTTTTTATCACTTGTTGAAATTTTTTTATCATCATCGTCTGAAGAACATGATGTACTCTCTTCTTCAATGTCTTCTATATCTTCAGATGAATTAGAATCGTTATCATTAGTAGAATTGTTTCTTAATTTATTAATAAGGCCAGCTATACCCTGTGTATCTTCGTCGGATGAACAAATACTATTATCATCATTTTCGTAATTAGTGTTATCAACTATTTTTTTTCCCATTATAATAAAATTTAATTTGTTAATTCTTTATATATATTTATTATATAATAATAATAGAAGATGTTAAATAATAATATATATAGTAAAATAATTCCCATATTAGGATTTTTATTAGGATTATTTCTAACATTAAGTTATTTAATATTAAATAACTATTTTGTAAATAAAAATATAATTAAGCAAGAAAATTTTGAAAATGATGGAGAAGTAGACAAAATAGACAAAAGTGAAAATATTATTGAGAATGAATATCAGTATATTTTACCACAATCTTCCCATATATATATGATATTAACAACATATGAATATAATAATAAAAAATTATATAATGAAGAATTAAAATGGTATGATGATTATATAAATATAGAAAATATAGCACCAACAGATTATAATAAGGGTTATTATTTTGCTTTAAATAATCCTATAAATATAATAAATGATGAATATGTAAATATTGCAAATATAAATAATGTAGAATTAAAAGGACCTATTGGTATATATTTTTCAAATAATGATAGTAAAGATTTTAATTTAACAGCATTTTCAATATTATTAATGACTAAAATAAATAATATTAAAAAAACACATACATTATTTGAAATATTATGCAATACACACGCAGAAGATTCATTAGATAGTCATGAAAATACACAATATATTCCAAATGTAATTTCTATGAATTTAACTAATATTTCTAATGAATATAAAATAGATGTTACTATTGGTTCGCAAAAATATAATTTAGATAATATAGACCAACATAATATAATAGACACAGACCCTATATTAATAGGATTAATATTTGATGGTAATAAAGTTAAAATTATATTAAATAAACAAATATATACATTTGATTATGATAATGATAAAAAATTATCTCTGGGTTCTAATCAATTTATTTTAAATAAAAATGGTGAATTAGATATAAATTTATATTCATTTGTTTATTATAAAATAGCATTAAATGATATTGAATTAGATAATTATAGAAAATTTAATAAATATTATATAAATGGTATATATAAAATAAATAATGAACGTTTATTAATACAAGAAAGATTAGTAGATAAAAATAAAAGTAATTTATTAAATTCTAAAAATATGGAAAATTTAAATACAAGTTTGGATAAATGTATAAATTCTAAAAATAGAACAAAATATATATATGCTACTAAAAAAGATTTAAATAAAATTGATGAAATTATACCTTTTTATCCATCTTAAATTACTATTTAAGAATTAAATAATAATTAATTAATTAATGGTTAATGCGGCTATATTAATATTAACACAAAATACATTGGAAAGAAAAATTTATTTAAAAACCACATTATATTTTTTATTTAAAAATTTTAATTCAATTTATAAATATCCAATTATTATTTTACATGAAAAAGATTATGATGAAAAATCTAAGGAAGAAATTAAAAATGGAGTCAGGGGTGATTATAAAAATCTAATAAAATTTAAAGAAATTGATAGTAGTGATTTTGAAATACCTACACATATTGATAAAGAAAAATTAATAAAATGTATAGAATGTAATCCCGTACCTTATTGGAGAAATATTAGATATAGATTAATGTGTTATTTTTGGATAAAAAATTTTATAAAATATGTAGAAAATTATGATTATATTATGCGTATAGATGATGATAGTATAATAGAAGAGAAAATTAAGAATGATTTATTTGAAATAATTAAATCAAAAGACCATGTATATATGTCTAATTTAATTCATGTAGATTGTGGTATATGTAATTATGGTATGAAGGAATTATTTGAAACAATACATCCAGATTCTAATGATAAATTAAAGGATATGTTTGTTTCTACAAAATTAAAAGATTCAGATTCGACTTTTTATAAATTTAAAAAGTTATATGAAATTGTTGAGAATAAAAGTTTTGATAATAATGAAATTGATATTATAATGCCTTTAATGTATTATAATAATTTTTTTATAACAAATGTTAATTTTTGGAAAAGAGAAGATGTAAAAGAAATAATTAATAAAATTGATAATAATGGTAATATATTTTATTATAGATATGGAGATGCCCCATTGCATACATTAATTATAACATTATTGGAAGGAGATAAAATATCTCGTTCAATATTTAAATATTCTAAAAGATTACAGAGAGAGTGTTTTATTGATAATAATAATAATATACATTCTTATATGCCAAAAGATTATGAACATACAAGTTGTATTACAATGAAAAAAAAATGATTTAAATAATGTAAATATTATTTATATAAACATTAATATATATATGAAATATATAGGAGCACATATTAATAGAAATACAACTATTGTAAAAACTATAAAAGATATTTCTAATAATGGCGGTAACGCTTTACAATTATTTGTTTCTAATCCACGTGATAGTAAATTTCCTGATATTCAAAAATATATTAAGGAAAAAGATGATATATTAAGTTATTGTACTGATAATAATTTTAAATTAATAGTTCATGGTTCGTATACTATTAATTTAGCAAATGATAAAATTAATAAAAGAATAACAGATATTAATGATAGATATTGGATACAATTATTAATTAAAGAATTGGAAGTATGTGAATTATTAAATGCGACAGGTGTTATAATACATGTTGGTAAACATACAACAAATACATATGATAAAGGTTTGGAAAATATGTTTGATTCTATCAAATATATCATTAATCATTTACAAGTAAAATATGAAAATAAGTTTAATAGTAAATTAATAATAGAAACACCAGCTGGTGTAGGTACAGAATTGATTAAAGATGTAGATGAATTTTTAAATTTTTATAATAAATTTACATTAAAAGATAAAAAAAATTTAGGAATTTGTTTAGATACTGCACATATTTGGTCATCCGGTTATAACATAAATGATTATTATAAAAAGATAAAAAAAAATAATATGAAAGATATTGTAGTTATTCATTATAATAATAGTAAATTAGAGAAGGGTTCTCTTGTAGATAGACACGAATTTATATTTGATGGTAAAATAAATATAGAAGATATGAAGAAATTTATTTTAAATTTAGAATTAAATCCAATAATAATTTTGGAAAAACCATCTAATTTATTAAATAATGAATTAGATTGGATAAAAGCACTTTAGATTTTATATAAAATTTATAAATATAATAATAATTATCTCGTAAATTATTATTATATTTTATATTAGTGCTAAAATCTAAATTAATATAATAAATAATATAATTACATATATAATTATAAATCATATCAATACTGAATATATAGAAATTATTTACAATCATTTTATATCTATTATAAAAATGTATATAGTACTTATTAATATTATAAAAATTGATTATTTATTTATATATATTTTATTATAGCGAATAATGTATGATTTATTCATCATTCTATTTTGTATTTTTACAACAAATAGTTTATATAATTATAAAATTAAACATAATTTTATTCAAAATAATTTAATTATAAATAAAAATTTACATAAATTATCACTACATAATTTACATTTACGTAAATCTAATAACAATTTGGTTAAATCTAATAATTTACGTAAATATAAATTAGTTAGAACTGATTAAATAGTATTTTTTATAGTTTTTCTAATTATTATAATTAAATCTTTTATTTATAAATTTTACACTCAATAAAATATTTTTTTTTATTTGACATTTATTTATTATAAAAAGAAAAATAATAACTAAATTAAAAATTGATAAATTATTTTTATATATTATTTAAAATGAATAAACATAATAGTATAATTGCAAATCATTACGATATTATATCTTATTCTTTTGATAATTCAAGAGTTAGAATTTGGAATAATGTTAAATTATTTTTAAATAATTATAATTCTATTAATAATAATTTATTAGATGTTGGTTGTGGTAATGGTAAAAATATGATTTATGCTAAAACATTGGGTTATAAATGTACAGGATATGATATATCTACTAATTTATTAAATATATGTAGAAATAAAAATTTAAATGTATTTTATTATGATGTGTTAAATAATAAATCTATTATTAAATATGATAAAATTATATGTATTGCCGTTTTACATCATTTGGAAACATTTGAGTCTCAAATAATTGCTATTAATAATATGTTATCACAATTAAATTCAAATGGAGAATTACTTATATCATTTTGGTCAAAAGAGAAATATTTTAATATTGATGAAAATATGAAAAATAAAAATGATTATAGAAATTTTGAAGTAGGTCCAAATTATGTGGATTGGAAATTAAGTAAAGTTAATATAATAAAGAGATTTTATTATATACATGACTATAATAGTATTATAAAATTAGCAGATCTTATAAATTGTGAATATAAATTATCATGGGAATTGCAAAATTGGTTTATATTATTTAAAAAATAAAGTTTTCTATTTAATAATTAGTAGAATATGATAAAAAAAAACACCTTTAAAAATATACAATTATATAATATATTATTATTTTTAATTATAATAATTATAATATCTATAATATATTATTATTTTTATAATAATAATAATAAAATTGATAATGATAAAATATGTATGAGTTTATCTGAATATAATAAACTTAAAAATAATAATATATTTATATCAAATTATAAAGATAATACTAAAAATGATGATAGAGATTATCGTGTTTTAGAAGATCAATTATATCCACCACTAAATAGATCAGATACTATAACACAAACTAATTTGAGAAATAATATAGATAATAGAAATATGTATGTTTCTACAAATAATTCAGGTGATAAATATAGATTAGTTGGTTATTTAATTAATCAAGATATAGATAAGGATGCGGGTGGTAATAATTGGAAATTATTTGCAAGACAAAAAGACAGACATAGTTCTGAATTTTATATGATACCAGCGAATAATAATTATGATGTTAAAATATTTATAAAGGATGATATTGTTGTTGGTGAACGTTTAAGAGATATTTATAGTATTCCTAATAATATTACATTTAATTCTCCCATGTTAGCTTCAAGTCCCTATGAATTTGTTGAAATTCCGAAAGCTGATTTATCATCTTCGCCAGAATATATATAATAATAATTTTATATTATTATTAAATGAATAATTTAAATGATGATATATTATATAAAATATTTGAAATAAGAATAAATGATTTAGAATCAGACTTAGAATTTATTAATTTAGTTATTAATAAATTATGCAATATACTAAGACCATTAACTATAAAAAAAGTGAATGATATAGAATATAGTATTAAATATGATATTACTGATTTTTATTGCAAATCATTTTTATATGATATTCCAATTAAAGGCAATGTTATAATTATATATCCAGGATATATATATAATAATAATCCTAATTATGTAAGTAATTTATTAGTTAATCCTACTTTTTTTACATTATTATTAGAAGCCAATAAAGCTTTAAAAATGGAAAAAATAAAAACTTTAAATAATATTATTACTTTTGAAGACATATCCGTATTTGATAAATTTAAATGTCAATTATTTAAAATAAAATATAATAGTAATATTAAATATATTGAATTAAAATTTGGTATATATAATAATATTGATTAAATATAAAATTATTTTTTTTATAATATTTCTAAAAAATGATTATTTGTTATCATTATAATAATAATATGTGTGATAATTTATTATCTGAAATTTCTGATATTGAAGATAGTATTAAACATAAAAAAAATAATATAAGTGAAAATATATGGCAAGAATTAATAAATGAATTTAATAGTTCCTATAATTTATTTGAAAATAAAAAAGATGTAATTATTTTTCAAAAAAAAATTCAAAGAAAATATAAGGTTACTTTATCAAATTGTGATTTAATTAAAATATATAACACACTTAAATTAGATGATAATAAATTAAAAAATATTATTACTAAAAAAAAACAAAAATCTAATTCAGGTGTTTTAGTTATTACAGTATTAACATCTGCACATCCTGAATATATTGATGATGATGGTAATACAAATATTGCTAAATTTTCATGTAAACACGATTGTGCATATTGTCCTAATGAGAAAGCACATGAAGGAAACAATTGGGTCGCACAACCAAGAAGTTATTTATTTTCAGAACCAGCTGTATTAAGAGCAAACGATAATGATTTTGATTCTATTAAACAATTTAATGCAAGAATATCTACATTAATTCAAATGGGACATACTGCAGATAAATTAGAAATAATTGTATTGGGTGGAACATGGACAGAATACCCAAGACAATATCAAGATAGATTTATTACAGAATTATATTATGCAGCAAATACATATTATGATATTTATAAAAGAAAAATGTTATCACTTGAAGAAGAAATAACTATAAATGATATAGAGTCTAAAATTAATATAATTGGTTTAACATTGGAAACAAGACCAGATACTATTACATTGGAAGAAATTAAACATTTTAGAAGATATAATTGCACAAGAATTCAATTAGGTGTTCAACATACACACAATGATGTTCTAAAAAAAATTAATAGAGGTCACGATATTGAATGTGTATATGATGCTATAAAATTATTAAAAAATAATTGTTATAAAATTGATATTCATTTGATGCCAAATTTACCAGGTTCGAGTTATGAAAAAGACCAGGATATGTTTAATTCTTCATTATATGACGAGAGATTACAGGTAGATCAATATAAAATATATCCAACCGCAATAGTACCATGGACAAAAATTAAAAAATGGTATGATAGTGGAGAATATATTCCATATGATGATATAAAATTATATGAATTAATTAAAGAATTCAAGAAAAAAGTACAAAAATGGAAAAGATTAAATAGAATAATTAGAGATATTCCAAGTTCTTATATTACAGGTGGCTATGATAAAAAATATGTTAATATGAGACAATTATTACAAAATGATATGAAAAAAAATAATTGGGAATGTATTTGTATAAGATGTAAAGAAGTGGGTAATAATGTTGTTAATTTTGAAGATATTAAATTAAATATAGAAACATATTATGGTTCAAATGGAATTGAATATTTTATATCATACGAAACAGATAAATATTTAATAGGATTTATTAGACTTAGATTGAATAAAGATTATGATAATGTATTACCTATTTTAGAAAATTCTGCATTAATTAGAGAATTACACGTATATTCTAATTTGAATAATGTGGGAAATAATATAAACGAATCCATGCAACATAAAGGTTTTGGTAAAAAATTAATCGAAGAAGCTGAAAAAATTGCATTAGATAATGGTTATAATAAAATTGCAATAATTAGTGGTACTGGTGTTAGAAATTATTATAGAAAATTTGGATATGAATTATATGATACCTATATGGTTAAAACATTGATTAAAAATACTAAATGTATAATTCAATAATATTTAAATAAAATAGTACATTTCTTAAATTTTTTTTTTTTTAAAAAAACCTTTTATAAAATTTATTAAAAAATAAGAAATGTACTATTTTATTTTAAAAAAATGATATTATTCTATAAATAAATAATAGTATGTCATGTATAGTTGATGATAATTACCTATATATTAGAAAATTACAACAAAATTCTAATTTATATCCTATACCACTAATACCGGAAAACTTAAATATTAACGAATTATCTAATAAAATTAAAATATACGAAAATAAAATTTATTCAGGAAATTTATTATTAAATAATGAAGATGTTTATTGGCATTTTTCTAGTAAGTATATAATAAATGGATATATGAAAAAAAAATATTTTGATACATTGAATTCTTATAGGTATGATAATTAAATATGTAATCATTTATTTAAGAATATATTATATAAATAAATATAATGAAAAAAGAATTAATAATTTTAATATTATTTTTTATAAATAATGCAAAATCTTTTATAATATATCCACCAAGAACTACTATTATTGGAAATATTAAACAAATTAATTGTTTATCAATTAAAATGAATAAACAAAGCCCTATTAATATTTTAAATGTTAAAAACGAACTTTTTAAAATGTCAAGACCTAATAATATAATTGGTGAAATAGGACTGGTATTAGTAGGTGGTTTAATAGCTATTAAAAAATTTTCAATATTATATTCTTTTACTTTATGGAATACAGCTTTTTTAAGTATGATTATTGGTTCTCTAAGTATGATTATAAATGATTATTTTGATTATCATAATGGAAATGATAAATCTCGAAAAAATGCATTAAATATGAAAAAAGTTACTACTGAACAAGTATTATTTCTATGTAATATTTTATATATTTTAGCTTTTTTTAATATTTCAACTTTAATAAATAATAGTATTTTAAAAAAATTAATATCATATTCATTAATAATTACATATATATATACTCCAATATTAAAAAATATATTAATAATAAAAAATGTATCAGTTGCATTTATAATATCTCTTACAATAATATTAGGTGGTATTTCAGTTAATGGTATTGATAGTTTATCAAGAACAATTATACCAAGTACATATATATTTTTCTCTATTTTATGGAGAGAATTGATGTTAGATATAACAGATATTGAAGACGATTTTAAAAGTAATATTAAAACTATACCAATAGTAATTGGTAAAAATAAATCTATGTTTTTAGGTTTAAATATATTAATATTATCAGCGATATGCCCTTTTATTCCATTATTAAATATAATAAATAATTTAAATTTAAACTTAACTCATATTTTAATTTTACCTTTATTACAATTATTAATTATAAATAAACATATCAAAATATATTATTATGGTATTTATAATAATAATGATATATTAAAATTACTTGAAATATGTAAAATTTCACAATTTTTTTCACTATTAATGTTTATATCTATATAATTTATTAAATTATATATAATATATAAAAAAATGATATTTTTTTTATTATATAAAATTAAAATAATGTTTGACTTATCATCAACAGGTGTATATAATAATTATCCAATGGTTTCGGTAATTGATTATTATAATTGTAAATATAATAATATAATTTTATCAAAATCATTAACATCATTGGAATCATATGAATATTTAAAATCATTGGAATCTTTAGAAAATTCTAATATATAATATTATATTTATATAAAAATTATAGTATATTATAAATATAATTTATGTTAATTAAAAATATATTAAAAAAAATATTAATTTTTTCTATATTTCTTAATATAAATAGTTATAAATTTGAATTAAGAAATAATATTGACAATTATTGTTATAATAATTTTAAAAGTAGTATTCTTGGAAATGAATTATGGAGATATAATAAAATAGATATTATACCAGGTCCATTAAGTAAAAATGAAGTTGACTATTTTTTTAATAATGGTTATATAATATTACGTGATGTTATAGATAAAAAATTATTAAAAAAAATAAGAGAAATAAATAATACATGTTATAATGATTTGCCACAATCAGAATATGAAGCTATTAATTTTAATTCTTGGAAAAATAATAAATTATGGTTAGACTTGGCTTTTAATAAAAAGTTAGTTGATTCAGTTGCTCAATTAACACCATCAGTTTCTAACGGACATGAAAATTTACATATATTAAAAGATGCATATTTTAACTTTAAAGGAGATAATAATAATTCAGAAAAAATAGGTTGTGATTGGCATATTGATGATATATATTTTTGGCCAACATCACTTAAATCAAATGGACCTGGTATAAATGCGTGGATAGCATTGGATGAAGTAACTGAAGATGGTGGGGGGGTATGTATAGCAAATTGTTCTCATACGAAAGAATTTATAGATTGTAGAATAGCAATAGGAAATGGATTAAAATATCCATTTGCTCAAACATGTTTTATTAATAAAATACATCCAGATGGTAGAAAAAGATTAGAGATGAGATGTATTAAACCATTAATGAAACCAGGAGATGTTATATTACATACACGTTTTTTATTTCATAGAACATCAGAATTTAAAAAAAATTCAAAGGCTATTTATGGTGATGGTATAAGAAGATATACAATTAGATATGTACCATCAAGTAGTATATTATTGGGAGTGGATAGAATTGATAAAAATGGGAAACCTATTTATTTCAATGGAGAATTAATAAAAGATTATCATGATTCTTTAAGATTTCCTGTAGTTCCTAGAAAATATAACACATTTAAGGATTATAAATTATATATATAATTATATAGTCTTGTTTTATATAAAATGTTATTGAAATATTTTTTATTTTTTGTAAATTTAATAATTGTTTATTCTTTTAGTTCACAAACTTTATATTTGCAAAAAAAATCATTTAATTATATATCTTATAATAAATTATCTAAAAATAGTGTATCAAATAGATTATTATTAATATCTAAAAAAATTATATTAAAATCTTGTATAAATGAATATGATAATAATATAAATAAAATAAATAATTTTGATAATGTGAAATTACAAATTATTAATATAATATTTGAATTTTCACTATTAAGAATTGTATTGGCAAATTTAGCAAGATTATTAATTGCAAATAATGCAAAAAAATATAATTATGATTGGGAATATAATGTAAATAAATGGGAAAGTCGTTCTAATGAATTAGAATTAATATATAATAATATTACTAATAAAAATATCAAATATCAAAATTATTATAATAAACAATTTCACGCATATGAAGATGGTAATTTAAATTGGAAAGCAGCATATGAAGTAGATTCTGCAACATATGCCTTAACATTAAGATATTGGAATGAAAAAGTATTATTTGATAAATATAATATAATACAAATTCAAGATTTATTAAGATATAATATATTAAATGAAATAGATAAATATATGATTGATATAAAAAAACCAGAATATATATGTGATTTGGGATGTAGTACTGGTATTTCAACAGAATATATATTTAAATATTATAAATCAAATATCAAATCTTTAATAGCTATAGATTTATCTCCATATTTTTTATCTATTGCAAATTTACGTTTAATCGATAATATAAATATATTAAAAAATATAACATATATACATGATTATGCTGAAAATACACATAATATAATTGGATTAAATTCAACAAATTTAATTATTTCACAATTTTTATTTCATGAATTACCAACACATATATCACGAGAAATATTAAAAAGTATATATATGTCTTTAACTTCAGGTGGTGTAATTGCAATAAGTGATATAGATGTTATACGTATGTTAAAAAATACAGCACCAATAAATGTTGCATTATTCCAAATAACAGAACCTTATTTCATTGATTATGCAAAATTTGATTTTAAAAAAGAATTAGAATTATTAAATTTTACAGATATAAAAATAATGGAGACCGATCCTAAAAATAGATTAATATTGGCTAAAAAAATATAAATATATTTTAGTAATATATAAAGAATATATATAATTTTATATTCTAATGTATAAAAAGTCAGTTGCTAATATATTAATAACAAATAATGCTTGGGATAAACTAAAAAATATATGTAATAAGGAAAATAAAAATAGTTTTATATTATCTGTTACGAGTGGCGGATGTAATGGTTTTAACTATAATTTTAATTTATTAGAAAAAATCGAATATGATAAATTATTAAAATTCAATAAATTAAAGTCAAATATTATAACTAATAATAATATAAATATTGTAATAGAGCTAAAATCTGAATTTTTATTATTTGGTACAAAAATAGATTATATTAAAGAAGATTTATCTAAAAATATATTTGAAAATAAATTTATATTTATTCCAGATAAAAATAAAAATTCAACATGTGGTTGTGGTACATCTTTTACACCATACTGATTTTTTTGTATTATTTATATTTTATTTTAATACATTACAACACTTAAATGATTTTCTATGCCATTTAGAAATACCATATTCTTTTATTGCATTTAAATGTAATGCAGTGCCATATCCTTGATTTTTCAATAATCCATATTTCTCCAATTCTACATTATCTTCTACTAATTTTATTATATTTTTACCATGATAATCTTTTGCTAAAATTGAAGCTGCTGCTATATTAATATATTTAGAATCTCCTTTGATTATACATTGATGTGGTATCATTTCACTATCTTCTCCTGCAGGAATATATCCATTAAAATATGGTCCATCTACTAATATTTTTTCAAAATAATGTTTTTTATATGCTTCATTTGCTGCTCTTCTCATAGCTTTCATAGTAGCATTTAAAATATTTATAGAATCGATTTCTTCAACTGAAGCTGTTCCTATACCATAAGTAACTGAATTATTTTTTATATATTCTACTAATGTTGTTCTTTTTTTTGTTGTTAATTTTTTAGAATCTTTTATTTCTTTATATTTATTTATTTCAATCGCATCTTCTGTATATTTCATAACCACACATGCACTAACTACTTCACCTATTAAACCACCTCTATTAGATTCATCTATTCCTGCTTCTAAAATATTTGTTGGTAAAATATATTCTCCCATTTAATTATTCTTATATATTAACTAATATATCATTTTTTATTAATGGGGTTTATGAAAATGGATTTATTTTGATAGCTGTTATTATTTTCAAATATGTAATAATGAAATATCCAATAATTAATATAAGTGGAAACCACAATAATATAATTTTTTTAGTATTACTAATTATATTTGGGTATTTATAAGTAATTTCATTATATTTAATTTCCCAATTCAAAAAAGTTTGATGAGTTTTAATTATATCTAATTTTTTATAAACAACAATTCCACAAATTAAATAAATCCATTGTTTTAAATTTAAAAAACACCAATAAAATCCATATAAAATAGTATTTATATATATAGCGAACGAATTCCAATTCAAATGTATTATTAATATCATAAAATATAAGAATATAACAATTACTAACAATACAATAAATAAATTAATAAATACAAGTAAATTTGTAGAAAAAATATTATCAATTATTTTTAAATTTAATTTATCAGATGTTTTTTTTATTATATCATGATGTTGAGTTCTATTTTTTTCTTTGCGTAAATTCTCTTCTTTTTCTTTCTGTGCAGCTTTAATTTTAGCTTTTCCTATTTCGTCTTGTAATATTGTTTGTTTTTCTTCACTTAAACCATTACGATCTACTGGATTATTAGTAATATCTTCTAAATCATATGATTTTATTATTTGTTCTTGAGATATATCTGGAAAATTTAAATTTTCTTTTATTATTATATTATTATCAGTTAATTTTGATAATTTAGTATTTATATATGTTTTATATGTTTTAATATATTTATATTTTGTATTATTTTTATTAGGTTCTCCAAAACAACATTTACAAGCAGCTTGCAATAATAATAATTGTTTATTAAATTGCCAACTATTTATATTATTACCTGATATTTCTTTTAGATTTTTTTTCCATTCTTCGTAATTCTTATTTATTTTTTTATCATTTGTATTTAAAAAAATACTTAATTTATTTGCTATATTATAAGCTGTTAATAATATATTTTTATCATTATATGCCTCCGTTGGATTTAAATTAATATTTTTATTTATATCTATTATTGGTATTATATTTGTATCGTCTATATTTTTAGTTATAATATCTGTATTTATAGTAATTTTCATTTGATTTATTACTTCTAATAATAAATCATCTATTAGAGTATCATTGTTTATAATTTCCTTATGCAATTCATGATTTATTTCTATATCATATTTAATATCTTTATAATTTTGTTTTTTTTCATAATTAATTATTTTATCTTTATCATTTATTGTTTTTTTATATAACTCTTTCAATGTATCTTTATCACTCCCTAATAATATTATTAAAGCAAATGGTGTAAATGTAAAAGTTTTAGCTACTTCGCCAAATTTATATTTACTACGAGAAATACATTTATCTTTTTCTTTATCATCTGGTATATAATCATATTCACATGGTGTATAACATATATCTTTCTCACCATTAGATGCATTTTCATATATATTTCCATTATGAAAATCAGATATTGTAAACCAATCATACCATCTTGTATTACATATTGATTTACTTGTATCTGCTAATTTAATTATATAATCAATACCATCTGGTTTTTCCAAATCATCTATATTTGCTATATTAACTTTTTCAAATCCAAGTGGTGCTTCTGTTATATTTTTATTTATAGTACATTTATTACCATCATTTACTAACCATATATTTTTTTCTTTTAATGCGCAATTTTTATAAATATTATCATCGCTATGTTTAATACAAAAATTATATGACTTTTTTTTTTCATCATCATAATATTGTAACTTATCCACAATATTTTCGGATATTATACTATTATCCCATTTATTATCATCGTCATATATTCCATATTCTTTTGCCATATTTATTGTACATTTTTCACCAATACTTTTTGATATTATAGGTTTTTCATCAGGAAGTTCAATGTCCCCTTTTTTAACATATGTATAATTTGGCAATACCATACTCTCTATTATATGATTTATTTATTTATATTATATATTTATTTATTATTTTCTATATATTTATTATTTTCTATATCTTCAGATATTATACACTTATTACCAGAATCTTTAAACATATTTGTTTTCATATTATTTATATCAAAATAAGCATTTCCACAAGATATTTTCCATTCTCCATTATTTGTGTGCCATGGAAATACAATTTTTTTAGTATCATTTATTGAATATGGTTCTTCATCATCATCAAAATCTATTTTATTTTTATATTTTTTAATTTGTTCAGGTAATTTATCTTCGTTATCATAATCATATTTTGGATAATTCCATTTTATATTTTTAGGTTTAATTAATGATATTGCTAACAATTCTTCTTTATCATCTCCCTCCATATCTTTATATTTTGAACCATCGGGAAAATAATCTTTTATTAATTTATAATCAATATATGATATATTATCAATTCTATTACAATTTACATCACTATCACAATTATTAGTAGGGCGATTTATTAAAGCAATACTTGATTCTTTTCCAGTTGCAACTCTAAAAATATCTTTACCTCTATCTAAATACTCTCTTATTTTATCAGTTGGTACCATATTATTAATATTTGTAAGTTGTTCATTTAAAGTAGATTTAATATATTTATATGGATTATTCATTATAGTTGTTTCATCAAATATTTCTTTGGTGTGACAAGAATCTAAATCAAATGAAGGAGATGGCATTTCAGGTGGTTTGTATTCACCACTATGAGTAACACCACTCCCACCACTTTTAATTTTATTAATCCACTCACTGAAAGACCATATATTAGCTCTTTCAAGAACTAAAAATACAATAAATAAAACTAATATTAATGCAATTATTGGTAATATGAAAATTTCTATAAGTTTTATAAAAGCTGTTATAAGTATTTTTAATATCTCTACAAAATTTTTAATAATAAATGGTAAACTTTTTATAATTGATGACATTAATTTACCACCAAATGCTATCCCTGCAATAAAAATTTGTGTTAACCAATTACCTGATGCTATACCAACATCTTTTGCAATATCTACTACTTTACCACTATTTCCAGATACATTATTAGTAATTGTTTCTGCTATTTCTTTATGTTTATCTGCTTTTGAAATATAGTTTTGAGTTGCAATTTGTTGTTTAAGTGCTCTAACTTTTTCTGCACCTGCTCTATTTGCTATAGTTTTATCTAATAAATCTAATAATTCTCTAATATGTAAATTAAAATCTACGCTTTTTATTTTTGGTTGAATAGTTAATGGTAATATTTGTAATACATCTGGATAATCTGCTACTAATTCTGCTGCCATTAATTTTTCCCTACTCTCTTTTTTTAGTCTTTCGTATTCTTTACTATTTTCTTTTATTTTTTCCTTATCTATTTCCCCACCACCTTCTCCACTTCCTTCTCCACTTCCTTCCCCACTTCCCATTTCTGCACCTAAACCAACACCACTACCAGGACCATAACCAGAACTAACATTAGCAGCAGAATCAGAACTTATAGCAGCATTATTACCAGAACCAGAACCTGTACCAGAACTTGTACCAGCATTAGGACCTGAACCTGTGCCAACATTAGGACCAGAACCTATACCTTTAGTATCTTCAGCTTTCTTCTCATCATTACCATCTACTTTATTCACATCATTACCAGTAATTTTACCTTTCTTATGATCATTACCATGTGCTTTCTTATCATCTGCAGCTTTCTTCGCATAATTCTTCGCATATTCTTCTGGATTGTCTAAAGCTGCATCTGCATCAAAATCATCATCATCTTTCTTTCTCGATCTATTATCTCTCTTATCTATATCTTTCTTCTTCTTCTCTTTGTTTTCTATATTTTTTTGTTTTTTTTGTTTTGGGTTTTTTTTAGTTTTTTTAGATTTACCACCTCTTATAGATATATTATCAGACTTGTGTATATATTTAAATAAATTATCACTAATTTTACTATTTAATATAATATCATGCTTATTATTAGTTAATTTACTTTTTATAGCCATATTACTAATATAAAATATTATTAATTTGCTCGTATATATATATTATAAATAATATTATAATATATAAATGGAGATTAAAACAATATTATATATATTGATTATAATAGTAATTTTATATTCTTTATGTTATTTAAATTTTCCAGAAGAAGTATCAATTTTGCAAACAAAATTACATAATTTTAATTTTAATCAATTATTATCAAGACAACCATTGATAATAGAAGATAAAATAATAAATATATCAGAAATATTAAAATTATGGTTTAAACCAAATATAATATCATATAATAAAAAATTAAAAGATATATGGGTTCGAAATAGATATAAATATTTATATATATATGCGAAAAAAGATATAAGTATATATATATCAAAACCAAAAAAAATAAAAACAGAAGTTCCCGATAATAATGAAATGCTAATAGAAATCAAATTAAAGGGGAATCAAAGTTTAATTTTACCATATAAATGGTATTATAGTATAGAAAATAATGAAGATATAGATATATATGGTATAGATGATTATATAACTTATTTATTAAGTTTTATTTTTTAATTTTAGTTTTAGTTTTATTATTAGAGATATTATTTTTATCTGCCAAATAATCATTTTCAATAAGAGTTTTATGTATTTCCCAAGCATTAATTAATTCATCTAATTCTTTTTTCCAAATATTTTGAATAGAAGTAGTATTTAATTCTTTAATTTTATTTTCCAATTCTAATACTTCATTTTCGAGTATAATTTTTCTATCTAATGTTAATTGAGATATGGGCATTTTAAGTAAATAATTATAACCTTTAATTGTATTATCATCCACATCATCAGACTCATCGTCTTTAGTAATCTTAGGATATTTAAGTTCATGTAATCTATCAGCAATAACATTAAGTTTAATATTCATAATTTTAATATTACCAGAGATAACATCTAAAATAAATCTAATTTTAGCAGATAATATAGTGAATTCTTTTTCTAAAATTTTAAGTTGAACTACTTTTCTTTCATGATATTTAAGAATACGTATTTTAGACCATTCTTTAATAATATCAGTAGTATTACTATATTTATTAATAGTACCAGATTCGTTATATAAATGCATATTATTAATACCCATATTTTTAGAAGAATATAATTTAAATTCTGTTTCAAATTTGTCTCCAAATTTTGCTCTTGCTCCAGGGAAGAAATGTAATATAAATTTAATATTTTTAGCAGTATAATGACTTTCAAAAGATTTTAGATTACCAGTATTTGAAGTAATTAAATTTTCTAAAAATTCTTTATAATCTTCTGTCCAAGTACCAACAGGAAGTTCTGTAATTTCCACAGAAGAATCATCTAACCATTTATAAACTGCTTTACTAATAAAGTTATCTTTTTCATTTTTTTCAATGATACCAGTATAACCTAAATAATATGGGACTAAATTATTAATAGTTATTTTATCAATAATATCATAAATTAATTGTAAATCATCAGAAGATTTAATATTAATATTATTATCTGAAATATATTTACAAATATTAATACAAATATTAATAATTTCAGAAGGATTATATTGTGATATATTTGTAGAAAATCCAGTACCAATACCAACACCTCCATTAACTAAAATCATAGGTATAATAGGAATATAATATTCTGGTTCAATACTAATACCATCATCAACTAAATAATTAAGAATAATATTATCATCTTCTTTGAAAATAAGTTTAGTTAATGTAGATAATAATGTATAGATATATCTTGGAGATGAAGCGTCGTTACCTCCTTGAATTCTTGTACCAAATTGACCATTTGGTGTTAATAAATTAATATTATTAGTACCTACATATATTTGTGCCATACCAATAATAGCTTGTTGTAATGAATTTTCACCATGATGATATGCTGTAACTTCACTGACATTACCTGCTAATTGGGCAACTTTAATTTCATTATTATATAATTTACGTTTTAAACAAGAATATAAAATTTTGCGAGTACTTTCTTTTAAACCATCACATATATGATTAATAGATCTTTCTAAATCGCGATTGCTAAAATGAATTAATTCTTTATTAACAAATGTTTCATATGATATAGTAGAGTGTGTATAATCCAGAACATTATCCTTATCATATTTAAGTAACCAAACTTTTCTGTCATCTGTTCTTTTTTTATTAAATGCTAAATCAATAAATTCATCAGATTTATCAGTATATTTGTATGTAATTTTTTTCATATTTCTAAAATATTCTTTAGCTTCTTCATCTTTAGATGTACCAAGTCCTTTATAATATTTGATTTTCCAATTATATTTTTTAGCTTCATCAGTATGACACCAATTATTATAATCTGACATATTATAAAATGAAATAACATTAGTTTTATGAGTCGCTTTTATAATAGGTGTAAGCATGGAAGTAAGAAACCCATCCATTTTATATAAGGAATTCCATAATGATTGGAAAACATTAAAAAGTAATCCTTTAATATGACTACCATCATGATCCTGATCAGTCATAATCATAATACTACCATATCTTAAACTTGAAATATCAGTATATTTTTTATTTTGTTCTAATCCCATAATTTTTTTAAGTGCTGTAATTTCAGTATTATCACTAATTTTTTGAATAGAAGCATCTTTAACATTCATAATTTTACCTTTAAGAGGAAAAACACCATAATTATCACGTCCAATAATACTTAAACCAGAAATAGCCATAGTTTTAGCAGAATCTCCTTCTGTTAAAATCAAAGTACAATCTGAGCTTTTTTTAGTACCAGCATTATTAGCATCGTCTAATTTAGGAATTATAAGCTTAGATGTTTTTTTACCATCTGTTTTAGTTAATTTTTTTTGGTCATGAAATTCAGTGAGACTAAGAGCTTTATCAATTATACCAGATTTATATAATTTTTCAATAAATTTATCACTTAAATCACATTTAGAACCAAATTTTATAATAGGTGTAGTTAATGTTTCCTTAGATTGAGAATCAAATGACGGATTAACTATAATACTTTTAACAAATATGAATAAATTATCTTTTAAATGTTGTGATTTTATTGTTTTCTTTTTTTTAGAAGCAACCATATCAGTTAATCTTTTAATAATATTATTTGTAATATATTCCACATGTTTACCACCTCGAATAGTATTAATACCATTTACAAAAGAAATTTGTTCGAATATACCAGTATTTGATGGTGCTGCTACAATTTCCCAACGTTCATTGGATACTTCATAAACATGTGGTTGTTCATCTTTATTAATAAATAATTCTGCATATTTTTCAAAATCTTTAATTAATAATTTTTCATCATTGAAGTAAACAGATACATCTTTATTTGTAGTAGCACATGCGTCAATAATACGTCTATGAAATAACTGAAATATATCATCTGTAATATTATCAATGCCAAATTTTTTATAATCTGGATGAAATGTAATTAATGTATATGGTTGTTTAGAAGATGGTTTAATTATAGGTTTATCACGTTCACTCATATTATTAAAGAATTTTTGTGTAAAACTTCTTTTTCTAACATGATCAATTGTTTCAATATTGAATTCAGTTGAAAATATATTTGCAAGTTTTGCACCAAATCCATTTTTACCACCCCAAGTTTTCTCCTCTGTTTTATCATAATTAGTAGAAGTTAATAACTCTCCAAATATTAATTCTGGTATCCATATATTATTATATTCTCCATGTTTTTCAATATCAATTCCATTACCATCATTAAATACAGAAATTACACCAGTTGTTTTATCAATGTTAATTTTAATATTTTTAACATTTTTAATATTTTCTTTACCTGCTAATTGGTCTGATTTAAGACGCATAGAATGGTCGATTGCATTAACAACAACTTCATCGAAAATTTTCAATAAACCTGGAATATATGTAATATCTTTTTCAATCATTTTATTAGTATTAATATCGTAAATATAAGTTTTGATTTTAGTAGATTCAACAGAACCGATATATGTATCTGGGAGAGATTGTACATGTTCGAGTAATTCATATTTCTTATATTTATCCTGAATAGATTTACTAGCCATTTAATTATCTTATTATTAATAATAAACAAAAAAAATAAAATCATTTTTTATTTAAGTTTTAAATTTTAAAAATTTATATTTTTTCAATAAATATTCAATATTTAATATATTTTTATAAAAGTAATTTGAGAAAAATGTTCCAATATAAAAGAAGCATATACTTATTGTTATACTTAAAATTAAAGAATATATGATTATTTTTTCATTATCTTTTAGATATTTAATATTACAATATTTCATTATTATTAAAGATATATCAAATATTACTATTTTTAGTATCATAATATATATGCTTCTAATACCCAAAAATATTCCTAAAATGAAATAATATAATGTATGTGATAAATAATATGATACTTTATTTAAAATATTATTATTATCATATTCTATGTATAAAAATTTATCTAAATCTTTTTTATTAAATTTACATTTATAGATATATATATAAATTAAAAATGTAAATGTTAATATAATATAAATATTTGCAAGTAAAATTCGTAATAACATATTATATATCTCTATTTAATATAAATTATTAATTATTTTAATAATTTCATTTGCTATAGTTTGTAAAGTTTTATCTTCTATATTAATTAGAAATATTAGATTTTTATTTAACATATTTTTATATGTTTTTTCGTGCAAATTATGAATATTAATTATTTTTTCTAATTTTATATTATTTTCTGATACTCTATTTCTTTTTTTTATACGAGCTAAACATAATTCCGGATTAGAACGTAAATATATATATATATTATTATTCCATAATTCTTCAGTTTTATTATGTAAATTTAATAATATATTATATTCGTCTTCTTCTATTGCCATTTCATTTTTAGCAAGTTCTATAAATACATTTTTTATAAAATGTGGACTTCTTTCTACTAAAATATTAGGTTTATCTATTTTTTCCTGTATCCAACATCTATCAAGCCATATACGTACTTGAAATTTAAATGTATTCTTTTTTTCTATATATATTTTTTTTAAATATGGCAACCAATTATCAACTGGTTCCAAATCGATAGAAGTTTTATTAATTTTATGTAAATAATTTAGTACACTTGTTTTACCGCAACCTATATTACCATCAATTGTTATCATAGGCATTTTAATGTTATTAATAATAAATTATTATTTTTTTATATCAATTTATATATATATATATTTAATCCATTACATCCATTGCTTCAATAGATTCGTTTTGAATTACATATTTATCATCATCTTCGTCGTCGTCTTCACCCTCTATATTTAATCCAACCATTACCATTTTTATTACTTTTTGAGAATATTCTACAGGTTTATTTATAGAATAACCAGAATATAGTAAAGCACTATCTATTACCATACTTAATAAATCTACCTTTACTCGGTCCTCTTCTTTTATATTCTTAATATATTTGACAATCTTATGGTGTGGATTTAGTTCTAATACTCTTTTATTTAATATATCAGGGCTAATATTATTAGTGTCTCCTAATGTTTGCGTTTTCAAAATTTTTTCCATATTTGCACTAAAACCATTTTCTGGTGCACAAATTACACAAGGTAATTCTCTTACTTTTGTAGACAATTTTACATCAGTTATATTCTTATATTTATTTTTGATATATTCTTTTAATGGTTTATATTCTTCTTCATAATGTTTTAATAATTCCTTATCTTCATCTGTTATGTTTGGTAATTCTACATCTCCTTTACTAATACATACAAAATCATGTTCTTTATATTTTGTCATTTTTGTTATAATATATTCATCTACATTATCTATAAAATATAATACATCATATTTATTTTCTCGGAATCTATCTATAAAAGGTGAAGTTTCTAATATTTCTTTATCATCTCCGGCTATATAATATATAACCTTCTGTTCTTCTGCCATATTTGTAATATATGTGTCCAAAGTTATCATCTTATTTGGAAAATTTACAGAATAATACATCAATAAATCAGCTATTCTATCACGATCCGATAATTCTTCATAACAACCCAGTTTAATATTTTTAAGATAAGTATCATATATAGTTTTATATAATATGTCATCTTCCATAGAAATTTTAAGCATATCAATAGATTTTTTAATAATAGCCTTTTTAATCATTTTAATTACATTATTAGTTTGTAACATTTCTCTCGATACAGTTAAAGGTACCTGGTCTGTATCTACACATCCAGTTACAAAATGTAACCAATCTGGACATAATGCTTCACTTTGATCTGAAACAAATATATTTCTAACATATAATTTAATATTCTTCTGTTTAACTCCTCTTTGAAATACGTTATTTTGTAAATTTTTAGGCAAATATATAATACCATTATATTCTACTTGGCCTTCTCCTTTTATTAATCTCCAACACAAAGGGTCATTTGTATCATTTGATAAAGTTTTATAAAAAGCTTTATAATCATCATCTGTTAATGTTTTAGGGTCTTTTAACCAAATTGGTTTATTATCATTGATTAAAACAAATTCTACTACCTTTTCTGTAATAGTTTTCATTTTCTTTTCCTTTGGTTTTTCTTCGTTATCTTCTTCTACATCTTCAATTATAACATCTTCTTCTATTTTTGGCTCATCAACTTCTTCTTCAGTTTTAACTTCTTCATCTGTTTTAACTTCTTCTTCAGTTTTAACCTCTTCTTCTGTTTTAACTTCTTCGTCAGTTTTAACATCTTCTTCAGTTTTAACTTCTTCGTCAGTTTTAACATCTTCTTCCGATTTAACTTCTTCGTCGGTTTTAACTTCTTTGTCTACACTAATTTCTTCTTCTTCTACCTCTCTGGTTACTTCTTTTGTAATTAAAGCGAAAATTTTATGATTGATATATTGACTATGTTCTTTAATAATAGATTTTAAAAGTTCTATATCTGTATATTTATTATCATTTAAATGACACTTAATTGCTGTACCTTGTTTCAATTCGTAATGTTCGTGAATTTTATATCCAATACGATTACCTTCATCGTCTACACCCTTTTGCACAAATTCAATTGTATATTCCCCCGATGCATCAGATTCCCATTTATAAAAATCTCCGTCATATGTTTTACTATATATTGTAACTTTATTAGATACAAGAAATGCTGAATAAAATCCTACTCCGAATTGACCAATTAGTTTAGAATCTTTCACCGATTCCATAAATTTTTTAGTCTGTGAATGAGCAATAGTACCAATGGATTCAATTAATTCATCTTTATCCATTCCAATTCCAGAGTCAATAATAAATAATTCCTTTTTTTCTTTATCTGGAATAATATCAATTCTATTTTCATATGTATGTTTGGGTTTATTAATAATATTATAATGATTATATTTTACGATTGCATCACTACAATTTGATATTAATTCTCTTAAAAAAATATCTTTATTTGAATAAAATGTGTTGACGATTAAATGTAATAATGATGATATATCAGCGTTAAATGTGTGTTTCTCAATATTGCTTTCCATTATTTAATAAATTATATCAGTAATATCTTTATATAATTTTATTAAAATATTTTTTTATAAAAATATTTTTTTTATATTACAATTTTTTTTATTTTTTTTTAATAAATTTATCTAAGTTTTCGGGTGTAATTTTATTTTTAAATTGTTCTTTTATTAAAATTTTAGTTAATAATTTTAAATGATGTTTTACTAAATTTAACAATTCTTTTTTAATTTCAGAATTAGCCGTTACCTTATGTTCTTTTAAAATATAATTTATATATATATTAATAATTTTATTATTATTACCAATATAACAATTTTTACAACCACCTAATTGTTGTCTTGCAATACCATTAACAAAATCAACACTTTCGGAATAATTACCTTCTGTGGAATTATATGAACCTGAATCATTTCCAAAATATTCACTGGGTAATACGCTGTTGCCACCTTTTTGTGATATTTTTGGATATTTAATTTTACAAGTTTTTTCAATATGATTTTTAACTTGTTTAATACAATTTTTATTCAATTTCGAACTATTATATATTAATAATGAAATAGTACACGCAATAGATACTATATTATATATTAAAGTTTCTATGTGAAAAGCTAATTTTTTACCAACAGATTCTTTATTACTCATAGCAATGTTACAATCATTCAATAAACCTTTGGAATATTTTATTAATTTTAATTTCTTATCCATTAATTTCTTGTTCTAATAAAATATAGGAAAAAAAATCTATATAATATTATTAGATATGAATATTTATAATGGGGGTGAAGTAAATTCAAGTAAATATTCAAAATGTGCAAATAATACAGAAGATGTTAATAATATTGTTTCGAGAACATACGGGTCAACAGAATCTTCGACAATTTTTCTATCAGCATATAATATAGATTATTTACAAAAAGAAATAAAAAAAAATGTATATTATAAAACTAATAAAAAGTATAATATTGGTAAACAAAGTGAAACTGAATTAAAAATAATTATGAGGTCCATGTATTTTCAATATGGTAAAAATAATGATGTTAATATTAGTCACCAAGTTAATGAATTAAATAATAAAGTTATTGAATGGTGTGTTGGTAATATAATTACAAATATAAAACAACATGAGAAATATAAACAAGATATTAATACAACACCATTATATCAAGAATTACCACAATTAGTTACAAAGAAAGGTTCAAAAGTTAATGAAATGTATAAATAATATTATTTCTATATAAATAGATAATAAAGAAAATGTCAGACGAATGGGAAAATGACAAGAATTTAAGTTTTTCAGAAAATATAAATAAATATAGATCTGAATTAAATAATAATGATAGAGAAATTTTTGATAAAAAAAGATATAATATATATTGGCAAACATTAATAGTTTGCATTTCATATGCATTAATAGCAATTATTATATTATTAATGGGTTCTTTTACGGAATGGGGTAATAGAATATTATTTGGAGAATTATTTGCTTTTGTAGCAACATATATCATCGGAACCTTATTAATTATTATATATTTAGCATATATGGTATTTGATTTTGCAAATAATGATGAATTAAAAAAGAAAGAAATAGGTTATGATAGTGAATTTTGTCCAGATTATTGGAATTCGCAATATATTAATAATACAAATACAGAAGGAGATTTAAGACCACCTGGTGATCCGACTGAGTTTTTCCCATCAAATATAAATAAAGAACAAGTTAAATACAGATGTTTAATAAATGATAATGAAAATAGTGTTTATAAAAGCCAAGAATTATATAATAATATTAGTAAAAAAAATAAATATAATTATAAAAGAGGTTTTGCTGCTCATAATGATTTATTGAGAAATACCGCAGATGATGGAGAAGAAGAAGTAATGGAAATGCAATCAGAACCAAATACTACATATATTGAATTACCAGAAACTGACAATGGTATAACTGGATTAGATACTACAAATAATGAATATAGTAAATTTAAAGAATATGCTGCAGCAATGAGTGGATATTCATATACACAAAATGGAAAAATTACAAAAAATAATGATTATGCTTTGAAAAATAAAGATGATTTATATTTTGATGATGTTTTAGCAAAATGTGGTAATTCTGATGAATTAAATTGTGATAAAAAAGTTGTTCCTTTAGTATGTGATAAAGTATATCCATTATATATGTCTGTAAAAGATTATGAATATGCGACAGAAAATGAATTAGATGAATATAATAAATTTAGATGTGCTTATTCAAAATCATGTGGTATACCATGGAGTGAAGCTGGTTGTTATTAATTATTTCATTTCGGCTTTAATTGTAGAATGGCATTTATAATTTTCCAATATAAAATTTTCATAATTTAAATTATTTATCCAATTTATTTTTTCATCTATTGACGAATTTATAGAAGGTGCTTCTAAATTAATTGTTAATTGTGGTAATTCATATATTTCTCTTTCTAATTGTGTATTTACGCTATTTATATGTTCTTCGTAAATATGTGAATCGCAAATAGATATAGAAATTTTATCAGGTTTTATATGCAATACTTTTGCTATAATATGTGTTAATATTGCGGTGCTTGCTATATTAAATGGTAATCCTAAAAATAAATCAGAGCTTCTCATTGTCATTAAACAAGATAGTCCATTATCATCCTTATAAAAAGAATATAACATATGACAAGGTGGTAAAGCCATTTCATCTAATTGTAAAGGATTCCATGCTGTTAATATTGCACGTCTACTATTATTATCTTTTAATAATTCTTCAATTACATATTTTATTTGATCTATACCTCTACTATGTCCCTCTTTTTTATAAACCTTTCCAAAATTTCTCCATTGCCAACCATAAACTGGACCTAATTCTCCGTCCTTGTATGATTCAAATCCATTATTGTCTAAATATTCACGAGATGAATTACCATCCCAAATATGTATATTTTTATCTTGTAATAATTTTGCGTCAGTAGAACCTTTTAAAAACCATAATAATTCTTCTATAATACCTCTAATGAATACTCTTTTTGTAGTCATTAATGGTAATTTTTCTGAAATATTTTCAAAATTTATCATTGTACCAAATCTACTAATAGTTACACCATTTCTTGTAGTTTTTTTACTACCTTTACTCAATGTATCATTCAATAAATTTAAATATCCCTTCTCGTTTTCATAATACATTTATTTTAAATATACTTCTAATGTTTAAATATTTATAAAATAGTACATTTCTTATTTTTTTTAAAATTTTTAAAAACAATTTATATAATATTATAATTTTTAAGAAATGT
>MDTF01016672.1_pt1 | contig 51715 bp, 35 predicted proteins | sample 811191 | NCBI WGS metagenome assembly MDTF01 (sample SAMN05326649, study PRJNA326480) | marine metagenome | isolation source: seawater | place: Southern Ocean | collected 2011 | reverse complement strand
GTTAACCTTCCTGCTGCGAAGTATTTAATAAATAATATAACTAATGCAATCCCAACCATTGGGAAAATGAAATAAACAAAATTTTTATAATCGGCTAATATACCTTCTCGAACACCTTCTTCAATGAAGTTAATAAGGAATTTCAGCAAACTGGCAACAACACCAACAACACCACCAATTATTATACTAAGAATGGCAAGAAATCGCTTGTCACTAAGATGCTTGATCCTCCATTTTAGAAATCTACCAAGAAGTCTGTTTGCCTTTTCTTTCATTTTTAGGTTGGCAAAGGTACGATGAATTCTTGGGGGGAAATTTATTTTTGAAAGCTTTTTCAAAAAGAAAATATTTTAATGATATCAAGCGTGTCGTATTAGGACTTTAAGTTATGATTTAATATCAAATAGTTTATTTTATCATTTATTTTTTTTTCTCGAAAAAGGAAGCGATTAAAAACGAAAAAAATGATCATCTTTTCTTAAATTCGCAAAGATTATTAACAATAAAAAAGAAAAAATGTCGGCTTGGGGAATTTCAAATTTCGAAAATGATAGTGCATTAGGTTTTGTAGGTAGTTTGATAGAAGAGGATAATGGGGAAACTATCGATGGTATTATTAAAAATTTTGTCAGTACGTTTGATCCTGAGGATACAACATTAGTTGACTGCTCAAGATTTTTAGCTGTTGCGGAAGTTTTAGCAGGATTATTAGGGAATCCAAGTGAGGATTTTCCAGATGAAATGACCGATTGGATTGAAACAAAGTATATTAAGATTGAACAGGATATTATTGGACAAGCAAAAAAAGGCGTTTCTTTAATTTTAAAAGATAGCGAAGCGAAGGAAATGTATTGGGGTTCAGGTTATCAAACATCGTGGGTTAAAGCACAAAAAGATTTACTCAAAAGATTGTCTGCATGATTCTTTTCGGTAAGAAAGACAAGCATATTGTAACGGAACAGCTGCCAAAAGAGGTTTGCGAGGATTGTGGGAAGCGGGGAGGAGTAGTTAGTCTGTTTCAAATATATTTTCATGTTTTAACGTTACCTATTATCCCCGTTTCGAGAAAAACAGCATCACAATGTTTGAAATGTAGAAAAATAAAAGTTGAACAATATTTTTCTGAAATACAATTGAGCGTTTCTAATAAATTAAAAAATTCATATAAAACTCCGTTATGGTCTATGATAGGAGCCGGAGTTTTATTTGTGTTTGTTTTATTGAAATTGATTTTAAAGTGGACTTAAATTAAAACAGAATGGTATTAAGTTTTGGAGAAGTGTTAATGGATTGTTTACCAGACAAAAATGTAATTGGAGGCGCACCATTTAATGTTATAACTCATATTAAAAGACTTGGTGAGTCATCTGGGATAATTAGTAAAATTGGAACAGATGATTTTGGTGATAAAATCAATTTTTTCCTGAAAAATGAAAATATCGATCTCTTTGTTCAAAGGGATGAAAATTATAAAACGGGATACGTAACTGTTAAATTTATTAATAGTCAGCCAAACTATACAATACATAGTGAATGCGGCTGGGAATTTATAGATTTTTTTGATGTTTCACCGCCTGATTACTTTGTTTTTGGAAGTTTAGCCTTACATTTTCCTCAGAATAAAAAATCGTTTTTAAAATATAAACAAGGTTTTAAGAATGCAATTTCAATCTGTGATCTAAATTTAAGAACACCTTATTTTTCAAAAGAAAATATTGAAATGTGTCTGTCTAATGCAGATGTTTTAAAAATTAACGACGACGAACTTGATTATTTAGCTGCAGAATATAAGGTTGGAAACCCGATTTCTTGGTTGAAAGAGGTTTATGGGATTTCAAAAGTGATTTTAACAAAAGGGTCAAAAGGTGCAACAGTCTATTGGGAAGGTGAAGAAGTTAGTTGTAATATCGTTCCTGTTGAAAATATTAAGGATACTGTTGGGGCGGGAGATTCATTTACAGCATTGTTTATTTATGGACTGATTAAAAATATACCATTGCAAGAAAATTTAAAAAGAGCAAGTGCATTTGCATCTCTAATTTGCGGACAGTCAGGCGCTATGCCAGAAGACTTAAGTTTATACGACGCTTACAAGTTATAATGAGAAAAGTGATACTATTTTTTTTTATTTCACTATCCACTATAGGATTTGCTCAAAACAGATACCTAGTTGTATTTAAAGATAAGATTGAAGTAGGATTTAATCCAATTACTTATTTTGATACAGCAGCAATTAAAAGTTTTGAATTGCAAGGATTACCAAAATATGATTGGTATGATTTACCTGTGAATTCAAATTATATCGATGAGGTAAGCGATCAGGTAGATTCTGTAAGATTTGATTTGCGTTGGTTTAATGGATTGGTAGTTTACGGAACTTCTCATCAAATCAATGAGGTTGAACAGTTCTATTTTGTGAAAGAAATTATTAAGCTTGGAGATTCAGGTGTTATTTTATCTAATGATACGAAGAATACAATTAATTTAAAATTGGAGAAGCAACTACCTGTATTTGATTGGCAATTGGAAACAATGGGGAATTCTTATTTCAAATCAAAAAATATTGACGGGTCAGGAATTAGAGTATGTGTCTTGGATGTAGGTTTTCCGGACGTTGATACTTACTTAATTACACAACACATTTTTAAGGGTAATTATATTGAAGGATGGGATTTTATTAGAGGAAAACCTTTGCGGTTTAAAGGAAATAAACATGGACAGCAAGTACTAAGTTTTATAGCAGGAAAATTAGATACTCACCAGGTTGGTTTAGCACCTAAAATTGAACTTTTATTGGCTAGAACAGAGTTGATGCTAACTGAGAAGAAATTCGAAGAAGAGGTTTGGATTAAGGCTGTAGAATGGGCACATCAAAAAGGAGCCAGGTTGGTAAATAGTTCTTTGGGTTACAACAGTAAAAAACACAATCATAACGAACTTGATGGGAAGACAGCATTAATAAGTAGAGCAGGGAATTTAGCTGCGAGAAAAGGTTTATTGGTTATTAATGCAGCAGGAAATGAAGGAGACAATAACTGGAAAAGAATTGTAGTTCCTGCAGATGCGGATAGCGTATTGGCAGTTGGAGCAATTGATGATAAAATAGGAGTGAGAGCAGCATTTAGTTCATATGGTCCATCTAAAGATTTAAGGATTAAACCTAATGTGTGTGCTTTAGGGAGCGTTTATATTCTGAATGGAAAGAAATTGAAGCTGATTAATGGAACTTCTTTTGCCGCACCATTGGTAACCGGTTTTGCTGCTTGTGTATTGCAGATAGATCCAACTTTAAAACCCTATGATTTAATGGATAAAATTCAAAAAGTAAGTTCATTGTATCCATATTATGACTATTCTCATGGTTATGGAGTTCCGCAGGCAAGTAACCTTTTTAATGAAGTAGTTTTTGAGGATACAGCATCGGTCGTTTTATTAAAGAGTCCTAATTATTTAAAGAAGGAATATTACTACTTTAAATACAGGAAAAAGAGTGATGAATCAACGCAGATATTTTATCATATTCAATCTAAAGAAGGGTATTTAAAATCCTATCATGTTATTAAATTTGATACTAAGAATTCTATTTCTCCTAATATTAGTTTTGATGAATTAGAAAAGGGTGATATTATAAGAGTTTGGCATAGAGGTACTTATTTTGAAAAAATAATTAAATGAAACATTTACTGTTAGTATTTATACTTCTTGTTGGGAATTTGATAATTGCTCAAGATCATATAGTTGATGAGCGTTTTGATCCATTGGATTATCAACCAAGTAATCCAATTACTTCAAGTAATAGTAGATTAATCAGTAGTTGGGGTTTAAATACAAATTTATTTGAGGATGATGAGTTGATCAACGTTTGGGGATCAAATGCTTTTACATTATCCTATAAGTATGATGTGCATTTATTTGAAGGTATTCATTGGAATGTAGGTATTGGCTATAACTGGGACAATTACAATTTGAAAATAGGAAATTATATGCTGCTGCACGATAGTATTAGTCATGATAAAGCGAAATTAGGTGTTCAAAATGTAGTTTTTAAAACTGCGATTAGATTTCAGTCATCTAAAGATCTAAAGAAGGCATTTTATTTGGAGGTAGGTAGTTATATTAATGTCAAAACATTCGCAAAGTATACAACTTGGGATGAAGTTGCTGAAATGAAATTGAAAAACGAAACAACCAGTCTGAATTATGTGACCCCATTTTATTATGGAGTAGAAGCTAAGTTGGGTTATGGAGTTCTTTCATTATATGCTAAATATCGATTAAGTGATATTTTTGAATCAACGGTTAATTATAAAGAATTACCTATATTATCAATAGGAGTAGTTATTGAAGTTTGGGATTTAGAATAGGATCATGTGGAAAAATAAATATACGATTGAAGAGTGTAATAAAATGTGTGAAAATACTATTCACGATGCGCTTGGAATTAAACTGACAGAAGTTGGAGCTGATTTTTTAAAAGGAACTATGCCTGTTGATGATAGAACTGTCCAGCCATTCCGATTATTACATGGTGGAGCCAGTGTGGTTTTAGCTGAAAGTTTGGGAAGTTTAGCTTCCGTAATGATGATCGACCAAGATCGAAATATTTGTGTAGGTTTAGATGTTAATGCAAACCATGTACGTGCTGCAAAATCCGGAATTGTTACAGGTGTAGCTAAGCCAATTAATATTGGAGGTAAAATTCATATCTGGGAAATAAAAATTACAAATGAGGCGGATAAGTTAGTTTGCATAGTAAGGCTTACGGTAACTGTGCTTCCAAAGGGAAAAATTTAATTAATTTCAAAAAATTATGGCGTTTTTTGAATAAATGATATGCCTTATTTTAGTTCAGCGATGTCACTCTTTTAATAAAAATACATTTTAGTATCGTAATTTGTGTCTCAAGATACATCTTCAATACGTTAATGTACTCTCTCAGGAATTCCCCAAGCTGATATTATTGTTGTGCTCTCCATTTTATTTCTAACTTTTTAAGTCCCGATTTTCGAACCAATAATTTTATTCTTTAAATTAGGTGCAGATCAATAATATTATTTATTTAATAATTGTTTTTTATAGTATTAGTGGTTTGTTAATTAATCTTTTAAGTTGTTTTTTTATTTTTTTAAAAAAAGATTAGACGAATCGTTTTTTGATTATCAATACAATTATAGCAGTATTTTTAAAGTGAAAATGTAACAAATTTATTCTTTATTTGTTGTAGCTTATTGATAATCTAATGCTTATGATAAATGCGCCATTTAAAATAGCCTTATTGACTAGCCTATTCGCTTTGTTTTCTCTTTCAGCTATTGCTGCGGATTTAGAAATTAATTTTTGTCCTGTATCAAAAATACAAGCTGGTAAGCAATGGAATGCTACAATAGAAATAACAAATAACACGAATTTAGTCTTAAATATGAAAGACGGGATTCTAAATTTTAATTGGCAAAATTTAGAATCATTACCTTATCCATTCACTTCTTGGAGTAAAAATGGAAAAGATGTTGAATTCAGTGTTGAGGGTGTTTCCAATTGGAAAAGTGAGCTGCCAGTTGGAGCAACTTGGTCTAAAGCGTTTGCAGGTGCTACTTTCTCTGGTGTATTAAGTTTTCCAACAAATGGAACTTTTACTTTTAATGGAATTGAATATACAGTAGCGGTTAATCATTGTTCTAAAACGGAACCTTATGAATTGTACGATGCTAAATTTGATTTTAATAGAAATTGTTTTATAAAATCACCTACTTCAGACATGTGTTTAGGAGAGGCAGGGACAGAAATTTGGCAAGGAGAAGGTGTCTTTGATGCAATGTTTCCTCAAGATAGACCAAGTTGGGCAATTGGAACTATGGTTGCGCACAGGTTATTTACAAATTTGGCAGGAGTTGACATGTTGTCTCCAAATTTTTGGACAGCAACTGCAATGAATGAATCACGAATGACTTGTGATCCTACTATTGTGCCAAAGAAAGTAAATCATTTTAATATTAATGGTCAGCCTAATACTGGAGCCGGTGTTTATTCTGCAACAGACAACTGTTTTCAAGTTTTGAATATTGGATATTCACAGATTGAAAATAATCAGCCAGATTTATTTGGTCAAACAAATACTTATGGAACAGCTAGTTATTCTACTGTAATTTCGGGTGGTAGGTATGAAACTGGTGCATTAGCTGTGACGGCATACCATTATCAAGATATTAGATATTGGAATCAAATTTTTTGTTGGAATGCTAAGAAATTTCATAAAGAAGCGAAAGACCCTTACGCTGTTGAAAAAGTTTTCTATCATGCATTTCATGATGGTCCAAACGCCGGAATTTCATTATTAAATGATATTGATGCCAACTATACTGCAGCAGTGAACGCAACAGATATGCATTCTGAAATTTCAACAGGTGGTACTTGGAGTAATTTAGGAGGAGGTAGTAGTAGAAAGGTTGCCAACTTCACCAGTTTGTTAGATGGTGGTGATGGTAAAAAATACAATTATGCATATAATGATGATACGCAAGAGTATTATGGGTGTTATTCAGCTGAGATTAAGTGGACTGATATCCTTTATTATTTAGATAAGATTAAAATATTATATCCAGACTTAATGCTAACCGCTGTTCAGGCTGATATCAAGGCTGTTTTTGATGGTTTAGCAGGTGGGGGGGATATTAGTTTTTCTAACCTTGGACCAGTGATTGACGAAATTGTAATCAAAATGGGCGGGCATGATCCATCAGGATATTTAGCAACTCAATATAGTGCGTCAAAAGTTTGTACTGAAAGTCCGCTTGGAGTTTCGTTAAGAACGAGTGATACACTTTGCCCAGGAGAAGAAGGTACTTTAGAAGTTTGGTTGGCGGGTGATAAAAACTACGGAGTAGATATCAAGTTTCCTGACGGATCTATTCATGTATATACAAATATTGATCAATCTCCATTTAGTATTACTATTACTCAACCTGGTGATTATGAAGTAGTGTATTTTGAAGATGCTGATGAGGTAGGAGATCCTGACTGTAATTTTGCCAATGTTACTGTAGAAAGTAAAAACGGAAGTGTTGTTGGATGGGACAAGGCAAATGTTGATTTATCAACCACTTGCGCAACAGGAGATTTAATTATTAATAAAACAGGTAATGAAAGTGTAACAATTTCTTATACAAAAGATGGTGCTGCACAAACTGATATAGTGATGGGAGTTAGTGAGACCTCTAAAACAATCGCTGCTGGTGCTTCAACGGGTGTCTATATAATTACTACTATTTCACCTAATAGCTGTGGAACTCCAATTAATGATACGATCGAATTTTGTGGGTCTTGTACAAAACCACAAATAGATATATTAACTCCAGATACAGCTATTTGTGTTGGGGATACAGCATTTGTTAGATTTAAATTAAGTGGAACAGCAGATTATAGTTTGTACTTTAAATTAAATGGAATACCTGCATCTGTAACTGGAATAACTACAGGTTATTTAGTTATTCCAGTAGATATTGGAGTTACATTAACTTTAGATTCTTTGGTTGATTCAACATGTAAGAATGACACAATCACAAACTCAATTACAATTACTTTAAATGATATTCCTACTTTTGATTTAGGAAATGATACATCGATTTGTGAAGGGAATTATCCATTTGATATCATGGGGCCTATTGGAATGAATACATATACTTGGACGCCTTTAGAAGTTTCAAATACATTATCTGTTATTGATAGCGGTCAAGTGAAACTATTAGTAGAATTAAATGGATGTACTTTTGAGGATTCCTTATCTGTAACTACAGATACTTTACCCATGGTAGATCTAGGTGTCGATACTTCTATTTGTACTTATACAACAGCAACTGTTAATTTAGATGCAGGTCATGCTGGATCAACTTATACTTGGACTCCGGGAGGTGCAACTCAAATGATTGATATTACTGCAACAGGAACTTATGATGTAATTGTAGAGAATGGAAATGGTTGTATAGGAAAAGATACAATTATAGTAACTATCAATACAACACCTGTAGTTGATTTAGGAGCTGATAAGGTTATTTGTCCAACTTCAGCAGCAATAACTTTTGATGCAGGAAATGTAGGCGCAAGTTATTTATGGAGTAATGGAGAAACAACTCAAACAATCGCTAAAGGAAATGGTGAAGCAGGAGAATATTCTGTAATTGTGACTTTAAATGGTTGTGAAGGAAAAGATACAGTTGCTTTAACAATAAGTACAGAGTTATCTGTTGATTTAGGATACGATAAAGAGATTTGTACTGGAACAAAAACATTGCTAGATGTAGGTTTTGGAGCAGGTTATAATTATGAATGGAACAAAGGATTGCCATCAACTTTTCAAACTTTCGAATCTGGGCAGGGGGAAGTTATTGTTGTTGTTAGAGATGCAGGAGGTTGCTCAGGAGCTGATACAATCCAAATCACAGAAGTAAATCCATTATCAATTGATTTAGGATTAGATAAAGAGATTTGTATCGGAGATGCAGATGTAGTTTTCTCAATGGTTTCAGGAAGAACAGATGTAACAGTTATTGGTTGGAATGATAACACAACAAACTTTACATTATCCACAGGAACAACTAGTAAATATTGGTTAGATGTGGACAGTTCAGGTTGTAAAACTAGCGATACAGTGGCCTTATTTGTAAATGCTTTACCAATTGTAGATTTAGGATCAGATACTTTTATTTGTGCTGGAACAACACCAACAATAACACTTGATGCAGGTGTATTTGTAGCTTACCAATGGGTGGATATTACGAATATGAGTTTATTAGGAATAGTTCAAACGCAAAATGTATCATCAGTAGGGTTCTATGGAATAGGGGTTGTTGATGCTAATGGTTGTGTTAATGGAGATACTTTAGGGGTGACTCAAGAAACCTCAACGAATTATATTTTAGGAGTAGACGAAACTATTTGTCCTGCAGCAAGTGAAACCATAAGTGTTCCAAATGGAATGATTGGTGGAGTTGCTTCTTGGAGATGGATCAATGATAATTCAACAGGAGTTGATTATGTAGTTGAAAATCAAGTTGACGGAAATGTAATCAATGTGATCTTAGAATACACGAACGAATTTGGATGTTTAAGTAACGATACTGTAAAAATCACAATTGATAATGTTTTACCAATCACAGCTTTAAGGGATACTTTAATTTGTGTAGGAGAGGATGTTGTTTTCCAAAGTGGTTACCCAGCAGGTGGTTACAGTTTTATATGGCAAGATGGTTCTACGGGTAATACTTTTGGGTTAACAGATGCAATTTATGGTGATGCAGGAGTAATTACCGTTGACATTGTGAGTGCTGAAGGATGTAATGGAAATGCAAGTAAAGCTTTAACAGTAAATGTTAATCCAGTTCCAATTTTACAAGATGGACGTTTTTGTATGGGAACGATAGATAGTTTGGATCATGGCTTATCAAATGTAACTAGTTTATGGAGCCCAAATAACGAAATAACTTCAATGATTAAGATAACTTCTGGAGGGGCTTATAGCGTAGTTGTTACAGATAATTTTGGTTGTAAGGGAGTTGCCGGTGCTACACTGCAATCGGATAATCCACCATTGCTTAATTTAGGAAGTGATGTAGAATTGTGTAAAGGAGATTTACATCCCTTAACAATGGCATTAGATGAAAATAATTACACAGCATTTTGGACTGGAGTAATTTCAGCAACTACGGGATCAATAACAGCAATAACTTCTGGAGAATATAAGCTTAGAGTTACAGAAACAGCAACTGCTTGTTGGGTAGATGATACAATCAACCTTTTATTCAGTGATGTTCCAAATGTTGATTTAGGAAAAGATACAGCGATTTGTGAGGATGATGAAATCTTAACTATTTATAGTAACGAAACAAATCCTACTTACACGTACTTATGGAGCACAGGGGAGAGTGTACAATCAATTGATGTTTCAACTACTGGAATTTATAGTTTAATAGTAACAAACGTATCTTGTGTTGGTGTCGATGAACTAGAATTTGTAGTGAATCCATTACCAATTAGTCAGCTAATGAACGATACAGTTGTATGTTTTGAAGATCTTCCAAACGGCTTAAATTTAGATCCAGGACGAGTTGGAGTTTCTTTTAATTGGAATACTCCTGCAACAACACAAATGGTTAATGTAAATGAGCCAGGCGTATATATTGTTGATGTAACAAGCACAGAAAACTGTACAACTCAAGATGTAGTTACGATTCGTGAAGATTGTCCAGTAGCAGTTTGGTTACCATCAGGATTTACGATTGATGGTAATGGATTAAATGATAATTGGATAATCGAAGGGAGAGGAGTTACGGATGTTGAAGTACTGGTCTTTAATAGATGGGGTGAATTAATTTGGACAGGAAGAGGACTCGGTGATTCTTGGGATGGAACTTTCAAAGGAAATGTTGTTCAGCAAGATGTGTATGTTTATAAATTAACTTATTCTTATATGAATATAAATGAAGCATTAATAAGTAAAACTAGAGTTGGTACTTTAACAGTGTTGAAATAGTAATTTTTTAAATGTTCATATAAACCTGAGTATGATTTAAAATCGAACTCAGGTTTTTTATAGGAGTAATCAAGTCTTATTAAATAAAGTGATTACATTTGAACTGTGAAATATATTATTTTATGTTTTCTTTTTGTAACTGTAAGTTGTTCGGAGGAGCCACCATTAAATCCTGATGTGTTATCTCTTAATTTATCAGAGGCAGCATATCATAAGGTTGTCATAAAAAGAAAAGAAGCAATAGAAAATAAACACCTTTATAGTTTTAAAGGCGATTATGTAAAAGGGATATTATTATTTAATAACGACTCCGTTCAAGTAAAAGCAAGATTAAAGGGAGATCATTTGGATCACCTAATAGGCAACAGGTGGTCCTTTAGAATTAAAAGTAAAAAACCAATTCTTGGTCACCGAAAATTTTCCATACATAATGTTGCTGCAAGAAGGTATCAATTAGAATGGGCCTTTCACAGATTACTAAAGCATGTGGGGGTAATTGGTTTAGATTACCATTTTATTCAATTTAACTTGAATGATTCATTAAAAGGAATTTACGCTTACGAAAGTCATTTTAAAAATGAGTTGTTAGATAGTAATCAAAGAGAATATGGGCCTATTTTAGGTTTTGATGAAAGTACACATTGGAAGAGTTCTCGATTTGATAAATTACATTTTTTAGAAAAAGATGATTCTTTAATGGTTCATGCGGATTTAAAAATCTACAATAGAAAATGGTGCGGTACTCATGAACTAATAGAGGAGGAAGCGTTATCTAAATTAAAATGTCTTCAAGCTGGAAAAGGCAAATTAGATACAATTATCGATATGGAACTTTGGGCTAAATATATTACAATATCTGAATTGATGGGTTTCTTTCATAATTTAAGATGGCATAATTTGAAATTCTATTTTAACCCAAAAACAAAACTTTTAGAACCAATAGGTTATGATTCAGGTGCTAACTTCGATTTGGGCTATATTTGGTTTTTAAGTGATAAATTAGAATTAATTTACCGTCCCATTAGGAAGTCTGAACGTTTTATGAGTTTACTTAAAAACCAATTTTTGGTAATAAAACAAAAGCAATTTTTAGATGGTTTCTTTGAGAAAAACAGACTAGCAATCGATTATAATGAAAGGCTAGTTCAAATGGAAAATGGAGATTATTTTTTTCAAGAACGCGCTTTTTACCATGCTCAGTCTAAACTGGTTACTCCTTAGCTATCTCGTTAGAACCATCTTTAATTCGTTTAAAATCATTGCAGTCGCGCCCCAGACTGTTTCTTCTAATAAAGTGAAAGAAGGTGTTTCTAAATTCACTCCAGTACTTAATTTAATATGTTTAGTTACTATTGAATTAGGATGTAATAATTCTGTTAGTTTAACTTCTAGGATTTCATCTACTTCTAGTTTTTCAGCGATATAATCAGGCTGTTTTTGGCTAGTACACAAAACAGGAGTTACATAGAAGTTGCTAGGAGGGATATATATCGCAGTTAGTTTCCCTATAACTTTTAAAGAGTCTTGAGTTATATTAGTTTCCTCTCTCGCTTCTCTTAATGCAGTATCGATTATGTCTATATCTTTCTTTTCTGCTTTGCCTCCAGGTAGCGCAATTTGTCCGCTATGAGCTCCGTCGTAAGTTGTTCTTCTTATTAAAGTAATGTATGTTTCATTTTTAATTGGATATAAATGCACTAATACAGCTGCTTGTCGAGCATTCTTATTTGGTTTTATCAATTCATTATTCCGATAAGGAGCAATTTCGTCATGCGCTATGCTTCCAGGGAGTGTAAATTGCTCAAAATTATTTAAAATTGAAATGACCTTTTTAAAATCCATACCTTTTAAAGGTATGACCTATCTTTGTATTATGGAATCTTTTGATGAGCTAAAATTAAATAGACAATTACTTAACGCGGTTGCGGATTTAGGATATATAAAACCAACCCCTATTCAGAAAGAGGTGATACCGTTAATATTAGCTGGCCATGATTTATTGGGAATTGCTCCAACTGGAACTGGAAAGACAGCTGCGTTCGTTTTGCCAATTGTTAGGAAGTTAAACTATGCACAAGGAGATGCTCCAAGAGCAATCATTTTTGTTCCTACAAGAGAACTAGCTGTACAGGTTTATGAAAATGCTTTAGACCTTTGTAAATACACAGATATTAGGTGTGTTCGATTGATAGGAGGAATGGGGATGCAAGCGCAAATAGAAGAAGTTGATAAAGGAGTGGATTTAGTTGTTGCTACGCCAGGAAGATTTATGGACATTTATTTGAAAGGTAAAATAAACCTTAAGAAAATAAAAACATTAGTTTTAGATGAAGCTGATAAAATGATGGACATGGGATTTCTGCCTCAATTAAACCGAATTTTAGAAGTTGTTCCTAATAAACGACAAAACTTATTATTTTCAGCTACATTTCATCCTAAAGTTGAAGTTTTAACAGAAGAGTTTTTAGATTTTCCTGTAAAAGTTGAAATAGCTCCAGATACAGTTGTTGTTGATACAGTTGATCAATATATGTATTCTGTTCCTAATGCAAGGACAAAGCTTAATTTATTAGTGCACCTTTTGGAGGAACATGAAGAATATAGCAAGGTTTTAGTGTTTGCAAGAACTAGAGAAACTGCTGAGAATGTGCACAGATATTTAAACAGGAAAGAAGTAGGAACGTGGAAATCTATTCATGCCAATAAAGGACAAAATACACGAATAAATGCATATAACGAATTTAGAGCAGGGGAAATTAGAGGTATTGTTGCTACAGATGTTGCTGCAAGGGGAATTGATATTTCTGAAGTAACCCATGTTATTAATTTTGATGTTCCAGTAATGTATACTGATTATGTGCACAGAGTAGGGAGAACCGGAAGAGCAGAGAAGTTAGGAATAGCAATTACCTTTTCTACGAGAGTAGAGGATATGCATATCAAGAAGATTGAGGTTTTAATAAAGGATGGGATTAAAAAATTGCAAATTCCTGCTGCAGTTGAGGTTTTTGAAACAACGAAAGAGGAAACAAAAGCTTTTGAAAGAGAGATTGATAGACTAAAAAGAATTGAAGACCCTGAATACAAAGGTGCTTTTCATGAGCGAAAGGGTAAGATTTCAAAAGCGCCGAACAGAGCTGATAAGAAAACAATTCAAGCTTATAAGTTTGTTGCTGAAGACGACGGTAAAAAGAAAGTGAAAAAAGGTCGCAGGGTTTTTGATAAGAAGAAAAAAAAATAAAGTGGTATTTCTACCATATCGCTTATGGTAAATTATGGTACGAAAATTGATTTATTTTTGGAAACATAAATGATGAAATCTACCATATTATTTTTCTTAATTATTTTTTCGCTTTCCATTTTTGCTCAATCTAGTTCTGAGCAAGAATTATACAGTAACAATATTTGGATAGAAGTAGAGAACGGAAAAGGTGAAATTGCTTATTTCAATTCTGATGATATTTATTTAGGAGGTAAAAAAATAACACCAATAGGTACAGTTTATTTTGATCGAAGAAAAAGAACAATTAAAGAAATTCCTTCCAAGCAAAAAAAGATAAAATCTATTCAAATAAAAAAATCAAAAAAAAAGAAGCTGTTATTTAGTAGACGTTTTACCAAACATGGTAGTTATTACGTTAGATCCAAACGAAATAAAACACGCTATTATAGTGAAAAGGGAGCTTTGATTAGAACCGTTCGAAAAAAAGGAAATACCATTTATTACAAAAATTCACAAGGTAAATTAGTAGGTTATAAAAAGTTGGGTGAAAATGGTTTTGTTGAATACCGAGATGTTAGAGGTAGAAAAACGGGGACTAGTTATTTAAATTCAGCTGGATTTTTAGTTTATAAGCAATATAAGAAAAGAAAGACACTTGCGTTTATGATTTCAGATGCTTATTTATTTTAAACTAATTTTTTAATAATTCTTAATTTGTGAGAATAGGAGTTCGTTTCTTGATTAAAAATACCTTGATGATCTAACTTGTCAATTCTAACTTTGCCAGAAGCATGAATGATTTTGTTATTACCAATTAGGATTCCAACATGCGTGATTTTCCCTTCATTATTATCGAAAAAAGCTAAATCACCAGCTTCAGATTCTTCAACGAAAGAGTAGCCTTCTCCCAATTGCGCTTGTTGATAAGCATCTCTAGGAATTACGATGTTATTAATTTTGTATATTATTTGAGTAAATCCACTGCAGTCAATTCCAAAAGGTGATTTCCCTCCCCATTGGTAAGGTGCATTTAAATACATAAATGCGTCCTCTATAATTGCTTCTTTACTTCCTATTTTAGTAGGTGTGGAATAGTTTCCGTCGTATTTAATAGATTCGCCATTTATACTAAACTTTCCATTACTGAAATTAGGTAAAGAACTACCTAATAAAATAGGCACAGTGTCTCCTTTATATGCGATTGTGTTAATTAAATCGGTGGTGCAATAATACGGTGTTTTGCTAATGTAATTAAACTCGTCCTCCTTAATTGACTCAAATTGTTTTTTGCAAATCCAACACTCGTATTTGTCAAAATGTGTTTTTATTTTTACAAAGGTCCTATCTTGATCTATGATTGTAAAGACATCCCCAAACAAAAGTTGTGTAATCATTTCACTTTTGTCGGATGAATCTGCTCTTCCTGGAACAGCACTTAGATTTATAATACCGTAATTCATTGATGTAAATTTCCAATAAAAAAGTCGAATTCAATATTGAATTCGACTTTTTTATAAACAATACGTTAGTTACTTACTCTTTGATGTGTCATCACAATCCCATTCAGGACTTGGCCATCTTGTACAATCGCAAATGAATTCAGTGTCTTTTAGCTCTAAATCATACGTAGATTTAGTGACTGTAACAGTAAAGACCTTACCGCTTGTTTTATGAAAAAGTTCAATTTTTTTGATTTCCTTACTTACATCATTGATATATAAGGTAACTCGTCTGTAAGGTTGCTTGTTTCCTGCTTCCGGGTATAAATCAATTAACTGAAGTGATTCCCCATCGATTACTTTATTAGCCATAAAACGATACTTATAGCCTGTTTCGTAGATCGTAAACATTTCTTGTGGAGAAAACTCATCAGGGTCATTAAAATCAATCTTTCCAATTGTTACTTCCTGATCTTCTTTTAAAACAGAAGCAATTTTAATACCGTCACTAATTTTTGTGACACCAAATATAGAATACGTGTATTTATTGTCTTTTATTTTTAGACTTCCTTTTTGAGAATCTGATACTTCTCCGTTTTTAATATCAAATGTAAAATCCAGTGAAATTGTTTTTCTTGATTTAGTTTTTGCACTTACCTCCTTTAGAATAGAAGTTGCTTTAGGATCTTTTTGTGGAGAAGCATTTACAACAGGTTGAATAGTTGTAATTGTTGGTTGAATCTTTTCTTTTGGTATTTCCACTGTACTTACTGAAGCGGCAAATAATATTGCAAATAAACTGTTCATAATTTTTTAAATATGGAAACAAAGTTAGTTAATTGTTCTTGTTGTTCAAATTATTCAATAATTGTTCCAAACTATAATCATCTGGAATTAGCACTTGTCTTGCTTTACTTCCTTCGAATTGACCAATAATTCCAGTAGCTTCAAGCTGATCAACAATTCGTCCAGCCCTGTTGTATCCTAGTTTTAGCTTTCTTTGAAGTAAAGAAGCCGAACCTTGCTGGTGCATCACTATTACTCGGGCGGCATCTTCAAATAAAGCATCACGATCAGATAAATCCATCTCGTTTCCAACTCCAGCTTCTCCATTAGCATCAACATATTCTGGTAACAGGTAAGCATCAGAATAACCACGTTGTTCACCAATGTATTCACATATTTCTTCAACTTCGGGAGTATCTACAAATGCACACTGAATTCGGATTAATTCGTTTCCTGTACTTAGAAGCATATCTCCGCGACCAATTAATTGATCTGCACCACCGGCATCAAGAATTGTTCTTGAATCAATTTTAGAAGTTACTCTAAATGCAATTCTACATGGGAAGTTAGCTTTTATTGTTCCTGTAATAATATTAACAGAAGGCCTCTGAGTTGCAACTATTAAGTGAATTCCAATGGCTCGAGCAAGTTGCGCTAATCGGGCAATCGGCGTTTCTATTTCTTTTCCTGCAGTCATTATTAAATCCGCAAACTCATCAATTACTAAAACAATATACGGAAGGTATTTATGCCCCTTCTCAGGATTTAATTTTCGTTTTTTGAATTTCGCATTGTATTCAACAATGTTTCTACAAGAAGCATTTTTAAGTAAATCATATCTGTTGTCCATTTCAACACATAATGAATTTACGGTATTAACAACTTTCTGCGTATCTGTAATAATTGCTTCCTCCGAATCTGGGAGCTTAGCTAGGAAATGACGCACAATTTTATTAAATAAAGTCAATTCAACTTTCTTAGGATCAACTAAAACTAGTTTCAATTGAGAAGGATGTTTTTTATAAAGTAAACTAACTAATATTGCATTTAATCCAACTGATTTACCTTGTCCGGTTGCACCAGCCATCAAAAGGTGGGGCATTTTTGCTAAATCAATCGTGAAAGTTTCATTTGTTATTGTTTTTCCAAGTGCAAGTGGCAGTTCCATTTTTGTGTTTTGGAATACTTGTGAGGAAATGGCAGTGTGCATTGATACAATACTTGGTTTAGGATTTGGAACTTCAATTCCAATTGTTCCTTTCCCTGGTATTGGAGCGATAATTCTAATTCCTAAAGCAGCAAGAGATAAGGCAATATCATCTTCAAGATTTTTAATTTTTGAAATTCTAACACCAGGCGCCGGTACAATTTCATAAAGGGTAATTGTGGGTCCTATAGTTGCTTTTATAGACGCTATTTCAATTTTGTAATTTCTTAGCGTTTCAATTATGTTATTCTTATTTGCTTCGAGTATAGCTGGATCTACTTTTTCAGTACCTCCTGCATCATATTTGTTTAGTAAATCAATTGTTGGGAATTTATAAGTCCCTAAATCTAAAGTTGGATCGTATTCACCAAATTCTTCAACTTTTTTATTGATTTGATCCTCAGTGAGAAGGATTTCTTTCTCTGGAGCCTCTTCAACCTCTAAAGTAATATCAACATCGTTTTCTAGTGTTGTACTTGTTTTGATAGGTACTTCTGTAGAAAATTCGATAGTTTCTTCTTCTTCTTCTTCTTCTTCTTCTTCTTCTTTGGAATTAATGTCAGAATCAGCTGTTTTTACTGTTTCTACTTCAAGTACTATTTCAGGTTGAGTATCAATAATAGCTGTATTATTTATTAAATTAGTTGTTGTGTTTTTTTCTTCAGTAATTAGTGGGGTATTTTCTTCTTCAAGGTCTGGAGTAACTGTTTTAAAATTAGTAAGGGGAGCAGCAGTAATGTCCGTATTTATAATTATGTTTTCTTGACTGGTTTCAGTTTTGTTTTTTGATAGAAATAGTGATTCAATTTTAAAATCAAAAACTATTCGTGAAATTATTAAACCACTAAAAAGTAAAACAAAACTAACACCAATAGTTCCTGTTAAGTTCTCTAGCCATATATATATCTGGTTTCCTAGAGCTCCTCCAGGATTTAGGTGAGCGCTCTGAAATAATAAACTAAAAAATAAAGCACTCCAAATCATCAGAATTAGAGTGCTTCTTAACGTTTTAGAAAAAGGAAGGATTTTAATGTTCCACGCCCACTTTAATCCAATTACCGTTAGTATAAATGGGATTCCAAAAGCAGTAATACCAAATCCTTTAAAAATAAAAAAGTTTGCTATTTTTGCTCCAGTTGTTCCCATGATATTTTGGGCTTGTTTTTCGCTAGAAAAGTCATCATGAAAAACCTCAATTCCTGTTGTTGACCAATTTCCGATTTTATCTTGATCAATTTCCCAAGTAAAAAAGTAGGATGCAAAACTTAATGTTAAAAATGTAGAAATTAGCAATAATGATAGTCCTAGTGTATATCTGTTTTTGTCGTTTTCAATAAAGTTGTAAATAGGATCGGTAAATCTTCGGAATGAAATTTTAGAAGTGCTAATTATCCTCTTATTTTTTTGCCCACTCTTAGCAGGTGGCGGAGTGTTTTTTAAGGTGTTTCCTTGGTTTTTATTTTTCTTTCCGAACATAGAACTTAATTATGTATCAAAAGTAATGTTGCAGATAGGTATATTATTGTTCTAGGGTCAAAAGTTATAAACGAAATAGGTTGTAAAAAGCTGTTTTTATGAGTTAAGCATATGATTTAAATCGTCATATTTAGTATTTGCCTTTCCAGATTTTTTTTAACCATTCTTTAATGGATATTTCTCGTTGATTATTCCCTGGCTTGTAAAGTTGTGTTCCTGATAACTGCTCAGGGAAAAACTCTTGATTGATGAAATTACCATCGCCTGCATGCGAGTATTGATAATCCTTTCCATAATCCATATCTTTCATCAGTTTCGTTGGAGCGTTTCGCAAGTGCAATGGAATAGAAATATTTCCCGTTTCTTTCACCAACTTTTGCGCTTGATTAATAGCTTCGTATGTAGAGTTGCTTTTTCCAGAGGTTGCTAAATAAACAACTGTTTGGGATAGTATAATTCTTGATTCCGGAAAACCGATCGTTTGTATTGCTTGGAAACAATTGTTGGCCATAATAAGTGCTGTTGGATTTGCTAAACCAATGTCCTCACTTGCTGAAATAATTAATCTTCTAGCAATAAATTTTGCGTCTTCGCCACCTTCAATCATTCTTGCTAAATAATAAACCGCAGCATTTGGATCACTTCCTCTGATTGATTTAATTAAAGCGGAAGCAATATCGTAATGTTGTTCTCCATTTTTATCGAAAAGTGCTAAGTTTTGCTGAACATATTTAAGTACAATTTCGTTCGTGATTTCAATTTTTTTAGAACCTAAAGCGTTCACTACTAATTCAAAATTATTTAAGAGTTTACGAGCGTCTCCTCCAGAAAGTTTAAGTAACGCTTCCGTTTCTAAAATATTAATTGATTTATTTTTTAGTTCAACATCTTTCTTTATTGCTTTTTGAAGTAAAGTTTTAAGTTCTTCCTCTGTGTGATGTTTTAAAATGTAAACTTGAGATCTCGATAAAAGCGCTGAGATTACTTCAAAAGAAGGGTTTTCTGTAGTTGCACCGATCAAAGTAATTGTTCCTTTTTCTACAGCGCCAAGTAATGAATCTTGTTGAGATTTACTAAATCTGTGGATTTCATCAATAAATAAAATGGGAGATTTTCCTCCATTAAATAAACCATTAGAGGAAGCTTTTTGAATAACTTCTCTAATGTCTTTGACTCCTGAATTGATAGCACTTAACGTGTAAAATGGACGGTCTAGTGTTTGGGAAATAATATGTGCTAATGTTGTTTTGCCAACACCAGGAGGTCCCCAGAATATCATACTAGGAATTAAATCGCTTTGAATGGCCATTCTTATTGGGCCATTTTCACCAATTAAATGTGATTGTCCTAAATAATCATTTAAATTCTGAGGTCTCAGTCTTTCAGCTAATGGTTGACTCATATTTTTCAAAGTTACAATTTACAACCTAAGAATAGCTGAAAATTTACGCATCAATTTCAGAGAATAAAACCTTAAGGTTTTATAGTAAGCTGTATTTATTTTATGTTATCATAAATCTTAATATAAACTTGTGAAGTTTTGTAAACATTATAGTTTTCGGATTTAAATGAATAAAGCCACTCTATGTTTATTTCTTTGTTTTTTTTTAAAAATATTCATGTTTACTATTTAATAGTAACCTTTTAAATTAGAGTACAGAACAAAATAAAAAACCACTAAATTAGTTAAGAAGTAATATAGAATAGTCAAAATTATACCGCTGTAATTTAGTTTATCATACTACGAAATCATCTGGTTCAACTGGCCTGAAGATACGTTCAAAAAAAAATATTCATTATTTCTTCAATTAGTGAAAGAGAAAGGATATTTTTGTGCTTATCAAAGAAAATTTAACATGGCTGTTTTAGTAAATAAAGATTCAAAAGTAATCGTTCAAGGATTCACAGGTGGTGAGGGAACTTTCCACGCTGGACAGATGATTGAGTACGGAACAAATGTAGTAGGTGGTGTTACTCCAGGTAAAGGTGGACAAACTCACTTAGATAGACCAGTATTTAATTCAGTTGCGGAAGCAGTTGAAAAATCTGGAGCTAATGTTTCGATCATTTTCGTTCCACCAGCGTTCGCTGCTGATGCGATTATGGAAGCTGCAGAAGCAGGAATTGGAGTTATTGTTGCAATTACGGAGGGAATTCCAGTTGCTGACATGACTAAGGTTAAAAAATATATTTCAGATAAGAAAACAACACTAATAGGACCTAATTGTCCTGGTATTATTACTGCTGGAGAAGCTAAAATTGGTATTATGCCAGGTTTTATTTTTAAGGAAGGTAAAATTGGTATTGTTTCAAAGTCAGGAACATTAACATATGAAGCTGCTGATCAGATTTCAAAAGCTGGCTTAGGGGTTACAACTGCTATCGGTATCGGTGGAGATCCAATTATTGGAACTACAACAAAGGATGCAGTGAAGTTATTAATGGCAGATCCTGAAACTGAAGGAATCGTAGTTATCGGTGAAATCGGAGGAAACTTAGAAGCAGAAGCTGCTAAATGGATTAAAGCATATGGAACTAAACCCGTTGTTGGGTTTATCGCTGGAGTTACTGCTCCAAAAGGTAGAACAATGGGACATGCTGGAGCAATTGTAGGTGGTGAAGATGATACTGCAGAGGCTAAAAAGAAAATTATGAGAAGTTGTGGAATCACAGTTGTTGATTCTCCTGCTGATATAGGTAGTGCAATGGTTGAAGCTTTAGCTTCAGTAGCAGTATAAGTTATAGATTTAAAATTTTAAAAAGCTGTTCATTATGAACAGCTTTTTTTTTGTGGAATTATGGTGAAATATAGGTTTTTAACTGACGAGGAGCTGAAGGAACTGGAAACTGAGTTTAAACAGTTTATGATTTCGAATGGACTTCATGATGATGAATGGAGAGCGATTAATAAAAATACGCCTAAAAAGGCGAAGGAAATTGTAGGAATGTTTAGTGATTTAATTTTAGAAAAAGTTTTTGCACAAACAAAGTACCTCCTGCATCATTCGAATGATAAAATAAAGGTTTTTTACTTTACAGCTGAAAAAGCGGTAATGATCGGATTAGATTTCGAAGGTGAGGCTATTATTCCAAAGGATGAATTAATTGCTTTTGTTAAAGCAAATGTTGGGAAATTCCAAATTTACACTGCTTCAAAAAGTTATGAAACAGGGGATAGAAATAATGAGATTTTCGCTTTGGTTAAAAACGGTGCTGAGAAAGTAGATGAATATTGGTTCGATTTTTTGTCAAAATTAAAGTGATTATTAATTTTAACAGTTGGTTTTGTTTCGTAATTTTAACGCAACACTGTTTTAAAGTAACAAATTACTATATATTAGTGTTGTAGCTGATGATGCGTAAACAAATACTCGTATTCTTTTTTGTGCTTTTATTGGGAGGTAATGCTTCTTCGCAACTTACTACCAGTACTGTACTGACTCCAGAGCAGTTGGTGAAAAATGTTTTGGTTGGTCAGGGTGTTGATGTATTTAATATTACATATTCCGGAGCTAAAAATGCAATAGGTCAATTTGATGCAACCTTAAGCAATGTAGGAATTGATAATGGTTTGATTTTATCTACTGGAAGTGTTTTAGATCATATATTGGGTGGGAAAAGAAATGGACCTGTTGGTCCAAATAATTCATCTGCTGCTAGTACCGATTGGGGGATATCTGGAGATGCTGATCTAGCAACGATTGTCAATAAAAAGACAGAGGACGCTGCTGTTATAGAGTTTGATTTTATTCCTCAAGGTGATACGATAAGTTTTAATTATGTATTTGCTTCTGAAGAATATGTAGAGTATTCTAGCCCAACTAGTAATATAAATGATGTGTTTGCTTTTTTTATCAGTGGTCCAGGATTTCCTGTACCTACTAACATTGCAGTTCTTCCTGGAACTACAACACCTGTTTCTATAGGAAATGTAAATGATTGGAAAAACACAAATTTTTTTATAGAAAATGGCAATGGAATGTCAGGAACTCAGTATACAGATCCAACAGTGGTTAATTTTGATGGGCTTACTGTTCAGCTTACGGCTATTGCAAAAGTTACACCTTGTAAAGTTTATCATTTGAAATTAGCCTTGGCTGATGTAGGTGATGCTACTATTAATAGTGGGGTTTTTCTTGAAGCTGGAAGTTTAAAAAGTAACCCTGCTTTTTCATTTAACATTGATCCTATTTTTAATCCCTTAAATAAGGATACTTTAATGTCAGAGGGATGTTCTAATATTAGGAACACTTTTAAAAGATATGATAAATTATATAACCCATACTCTGTTGGCTTTAGAGTACTTGGAACAGCTACCGAAGGAGTTGACTATACTTTGTCTTCTAACCAAATTAATTTTCCAGTTAATGTTGACGAAGTACAATTTGATGTTTTATCAATAGCTGACAATCTTAATGAGGGGACAGAAAGTGTTATTTTAAGGTTTCCTAATCCATTTATTTGTAATCCAGATTCATTTGATATTATTTACAATATTGTAGATCAGGAGACGATTTTAACAACAACTTTTGAAAGTGAATTAAAATGTGAAGGAGACGAAATAGAAATGGAAGTCATCTTCTCTGGCGGTGTTCCAGGTTATCAATTTAGTTGGTTGGATGGAGGCTCAAATACTTCGAAAAATAAAGTAAGTCCAGTATCTACAAAAACATATTTTTACACATTAACTGATGCATGCGGTAAAACAAAAAGCGACTCTGCTGTAATTACAGTCCCTAATTTTCAACCTTTAACTATGAAAGTTTCAAAGGATACAATAGTTCATTGTATAGGAGCTGTTCTTGATTTAGAGGCTAGTGGTGATGGAGGTGTTGAGCCGTATAGCTTTATATGGAATTCAGGTGAAACGGTAAGTTCTGTGAGTAAAACAATTTTAAAGGATCAATTATACTACGTGTCTCTTTCTGATGATTGTGGAGGTTTAGTAGAGGGGAGTGTCTTTGTGGACTTAGATTATGCTTCTTTTTCTGTTGAATCCTTCAATGATACTGTTATTTGTTATGGTGATACAGCCGCCTTATCAGCTTTATCAACTGGAGGTGTAGCGCCTTACCAATATGTTTGGGAAACAGGGGGGCTAACTAGTGAAAGTAGTTATCAAGGATTTGATTCTAAGTTTGTTAAAGTCACAGCTACTGATTCTTGTGGAATCATTTCTGCAGTAGATAGTGTATCTGTAACGGTGCAAAAACCAACAGCTATTTTTGAAATAATTGCACCAAAACCAGAAGTTTTTGAAGTAATATATTACGAAAATCTTTCTTTGGGATCTATTTTGGCTTATGATTGGGATTTAGGTAATGGAGAAACATCAATCACTCAAGATTCTGAAGCAGAGTATGTTGTAGATTCAATATATTCGATAAGACTAATTGTAGAAGATGATTTAGGGTGTGTTGATACTTTGGTAAAACAAGTTAAAATTAGTCCCCCATTGTATTTTTATCTGCCAAATACTTTTACACCAAATAACGATCTTCGAAATGATGTGTTTTTGGGGAAAGGTATTGGTATTGATAAATTTGAATTAATTATTTACGATAGATGGGGTATTGAAGTTTTTTCAACAAAAGATTCAAATGATGGATGGGATGGTAGGTCTAAATCAGGTAAGATTGCACCTATCGGTGTTTATGTTTACAAACTTATTATTGCTGGAGTATCGGGAGAAGAAATAGAAAAAATGGGTAAAATTACATTAATCAGATAATTACGTTAATGTATTTATAATAAGTGATATAGTTATAGCACTCCTTATTTTGTTGTTATGTCAAATTTAAAAGAGATCCTTAATTCAGAAGAAAATGTTTTAATTAACTTTCATGCCCAATGGTGTGGTCCTTGTAATACGCTTGATCCAATTTTAAAATCCGTAAAAGATGAATTTGGTGATGTTATTAGGATTGTGAAAATTGATGTGGATAAACATAAAGACTTAGCATCTAAAATGGGTGTCCGAGGAGTTCCAACCATGTTTTTTTATAAGAATGGTAAAATGCTCAAATCATTGTCTGGCGTTCTCACTGCTTCGGAAATAAAAAAACAATTTAATTTATAATAATTAAAGCCATTGTGGGGAATTTTAGATTGGCTACTTGGCCTCGGTTTAATGTGGAATTAAAGTTGAAATATTTTTAATGTATTGTAACTTAAATAGAAGCCAATAATATTGTGTAGTGCATAAGATAAGCAGCCTGGATTTATTCAGCCTCACCCTTCATAATAAGTGTTTTTTATGTCTCTATTATTTCTTAATTACTTTGAAGGTTTTTCCAAATACTTTTTCCTTAATTAAGTAAATACCAGTTTTTAATGTGTCTAAACTAATAATATGTTGAGTTGCGTTTTCAGAGGTTAAAACCTGCTTTCCTTCAATTGTATAAACTGTTAGTTTCGTAGGTGAAGTACTTTTTATTTTGACTCTTGATCTTGATAAATAGTCCAATGTGAAAGTAGGGATATCGTTTTTTTTATTACTAGTTAGGTTATTTTCTATACTGTTTATAGCAGCCAACCCACCAAGGAATCCCGCTCCGTAATAGGTGCAATATTCACTAGAAACATAATTGTCAATATTATCTACAAAGTTAGCGCATTCACTTTCGGGTCCTCCTGCTAACCCCCCCTTTAATTCATGTAGATAAATTTCACTTCCTGGATTATTTTTTTCATTGTTGTATTTTTCCCACGCATTTTTTGTTTTTCCAAATGCTGGTCCATGATGAGGATATTGAGGGTATCCACCTCCAAGTTCATCATATCCAATTAAAAAAGAGAATTTAGCAGGAGCATCAACACTTATATTACCGTGAGATCCTAAAATGAAATTGATGTTTGATTTGGCGAAATCGTACGCGGTACTGTTTCCTGATAAATTGTGGTACAAAGCGGCTAAGAATGCAGCGTTTCCAGCAAACGGTAAACTGCCCCAGTTGGTATTGTGATAATACCCGCAACTTGATAACTTATAGTTGTTTACTTTTAATGCTAGTGTGTTTAAGTAGGTGGCCTTCTGTGTTAATTTATACAATTCTACTTGCAGTAAAGGATGCACATTTCCGTAATAAAAATCATCCCAAATATCTGTTGAACTAGCGGAGTGTTTTTCTGCCGAAACTAAGTAAATATTGTCTTGTGTAGCTCTAAAAAGTATTGCAGCAGCTAAACCAAGCTCATCATCGAACCCTTTAGTTGATAAGCCACCTTGCCCACCGTAAAAACCGTCAGGATCTTCAGTAGCTGTAGGGTTTTTAGTAGCGATTACATAATACTCCTTAGCCGCATTTAAGCAATTTTCGGCATATTCGTTGTCAAATGATTGATAAAGAATACTCATTAAGGCAAGTGAAGATGCCGCATTTCCTAATGCATTGGAATGACCATCTATAGTTGTATAAACAATTCTTGATCCCCCACCATTTTCAGTAGATTCTTCCGACTGTGTTACTGGTTCAGAAAAACTATTATGGTCTTTTTTATCACTAATTTGCCAGTATGCTGTTCCATTTTTGACACAATTTATAAGATAGTCAGTTTCTATTTTAACTTCATCAAGTATATCTGGAATTCCATTAGAAGGTGGTGCAGAATTACTTTGAGAATAATCATCAGCATAAGCTGCACCAAAATTATCGTATCCAATTAAATACATCAAAGCTGTAAAGGGACCAGTATGATGAAATTTTATATAATCTCCGCAGTCATGCCATCCTCCGGTTAAGTCTAAACCAACCTCTTGCCCATCTGTTGTATGGCAAGCACCATGAATCCATGAATCTGTATTTCCGCATCTTTGCGCTCCTAAGAAGTAGGTTGATAGATATTGAGCTTTTGGGTAATCATGCTGACCGTAAGAAATAAAGTAGCTACCGATCAAAATTATTAAGGCAATTTTTTTCATAAAGTACAGTTTTGATTTGCATCAAATAAACCATTAATATTCTAGGGTTTTTTATATTTTATTTACTGATTATTAGTGTTTTTTTATTTTTAAAAATAATGAATTTCCTATGACTACAATATCTGAAAGTGCCATTGCCATTGCAGCTATTATTGGTGTTAAAAACCCAAAAGCAGCAAAGGGAATAGCCATGATATTATATGCGAATGCCCAAAATAAATTTTGAACAATAGTTCTGTATGTTTGTCTTCCAATTATTATAGCAGTTTTTAGTGCTCCTAATTTTTTATCAACTAAAATAACTTCTGAAGCATTAATTGCAATATCAGTTGCAGCACCAAAGGAAACTCCTACATCAGCAGTTGTTAAAGAAGGCGCATCATTAATTCCATCTCCAACCATTATTACATTATGATCTTTAATTAATTTTTGGACGATAATTAACTTTTCTTGAGGAGATTTCTCGTAATAATAATCATCAAGGTATAATTCAGTCGCTATTTCTTCACAATTTTTCCTGCGATCTCCAGATAAAAGCATTGTTCGAAAACCGTGTGTTTTTAGCCAAGAAATAGTTTCACCAGCATCTTCTTTTACTTCATCACTAATCCATAATTCAGCAACTACTGAAGTGCCATTAAAAAGCACAAGATCAGAATGTAATTCTCTAGTTGTAATTGTTTTCGCATGTTTATTGGAAACTAACTGATATGTATTTCCTTCCATATCGGAACCTTTTATTCCTCTCCCTTTAATTTCTATAACATCATGCATGTAAATAGGGCCCACTTCTTTACTTAAGCTTTCAACAAGTGATTCTGCAATTGGATGATTACTATTTTGTTCAAGAGATAAAATAACCTGTTTAATCTTTTCTTCACGTTCTTTGTAATAGTTCAATTTTTTTAAGATGAACTTTCCAGTTGTTAAAGTTCCTGTTTTATCAAAAACAATCAAATTAGCTTTTGCAAGCTTTTCTAGCGTAGATCCCCCTTTTATTAAGATTCCATTTGAAGCCGATTTTCCAATTCCTACCATAATTGCAGTAGGAGCAGCAATTCCCATAGCGCAGGGACAACTTATTACTAATACGGCAATACTTTGCATCATTGCAGCTTGTAATCCTAAATTAAAAACAAAAAACGTCAGTAGGAAGGTTAGTGTAGAAGCAATAATCACAATTGGAACGAAAATAGTACTTATTTTATCTCCTAATTTCTGTAGAGCTGGCTTATTTTGCTGGGCATTTTTAACCAAATCGATAATCTTATCAATTGTAGATTCTCCATACAAAGTGCTAACTCTAACCATTGCAGATCCTGAAATCACTGTAGTACCGCTAATTACGTTGGTTAGTGTTTTTCTATAAACAGGCTTACTTTCACCTGTCATCATACTTTCATCAAGTTCTAATTCACCAGAAACAATAATACCATCTATTGGTATTCTATCACCAGTGTTTATTTGGATAAAATCGTCTTTATGCAAATCCCAAACATCTATTTTTTCTATTTTAATGCCTTCAGTTATTTTTCGTGCAGTTTTAGGTCGCATACTTTGTAAATTACTTAAAGCTGAAGTTGTCTTCTTAATCGCTCTGCTTTCTAAAACATTTCCTAAAAGTACTAGTGTAATTATACTTGCTGTAGTTTCGAAGAATAAATAGTCATGTTGTATTTCTGTAGGCATAAAAAAAGTACCATATAAACTATATATAAATGCGGAGAAAGCACCAACTGTAATTAGTACATCCATATTAGGGATGCCAAGCTTTAAAGAGTTTATTCCACTTTTCATAAAATGCCATCCGCCCGTTAGTAAAACGGGCAATGTAAGTGCAATTTGAACCCATTTACTATTTAGAAAGGAATTTTTATTTACAAACATGTGTAAAAAGAGCGGAACAGTGAAAACTAAACAAAAAACAAACAGTTTTTCTATTTTCGAGTATTTTTGTTCTATTTCATTTTCTATTATAGTAAAACCATTATTGACAATAGCTGCTTTTAACTTTTTTTGCCCTGAATCTAAAATAAAAGAAGCTTCTCCTGTTGAGAAATTAACATTAATACTGGTTCCTCCTTCGTTTTTTATAATACGCTCAACTGACTTTGCACAATTTATGCACGTCATTCCATTTACTTTAATAGTCTGTTTTTTTCCTTCCATTCTAGATTAAAGTTAATAAATTGATATTTATTGTAATGGTTTACTTTGAGATTAAATTTTTGTGACTATCTTTGCAGAAGAAATGGCGAGGTTAGCTCAGTTGGTTAGAGCACTGGTTTGTGGTACCAGGGGTCGCCGGTTCGAATCCGGTACTTCGCCCATTCATTTTAAAAGTCGAATCGAAAGATTCGACTTTTTTATTTCCCGCTTTATCCTATTTAAATTCATAGATACTTAAATAATAGTTTTTTATTCATTTCTTTAATGTGAAATAGAAGTACGCTTTTTGTTTGTCTTAAATACATGTATTTCATTTTAGCATATTAATAAATAACTTGTTATTCTCACGATTTACTTTTATCTTTGCTATCCCAAAAATGGGAGGTGATGTCTTTGAGTGGTAAGAGATTGAACTACATTTATTTAAAACCTGTTTAAGGTCCACTCGCTTTAAATATACAATTATTAAAAACATGTCAAAAGGACAAGTTACAGGAGTTGAAGATTTTGATTGGGCTGGTTTAGGAAAGCACGACGAAGTTTACACAGCTGAACAAAGAGCAGAAATGGAAATCGCTTATGGTGAATCTGTTAGCTCAATTGCTCAACACGAAGTTATTGAAGGAACTATCGTTTTAAAAACAAAAAGAGAATTGGTAATCAACATTGGCTACAAGTCAGAAGGGGTTATTTCAATTTCTGAGTTTAGATACAATCCTGATTTAGCACAAGGAGATACTGTTGAAGTATACGTTGAAAATCCAGAGGATAGAACTGGACAATTAGTTTTATCTCATCAGAAAGCACGTGCTTTAACTGCTTGGAATAAAGTTAATGAAGCATTAGAAAACGCTGAAATCATTAAAGGTTTTGTTAAATGTAGAACTAAAGGAGGTTTAATTGTCGATGTATTCGGAATTGAAGCATTCTTACCAGGTTCTCAAATTGACGTTAAGCCAATTAGAGATTACGATATTTATGTTGGTAAAACAATGGAATTCAAAGTTGTTAAGATCAACCAAGAATTTAAAAACGTTGTTGTTTCTCATAAAGCACTTATTGAAGCAGAACTTGAATTACAGAAGAAAGAGATTATCTCTAAATTAGAGAAAGGTCAAATCTTAGAAGGTACTGTTAAAAACGTTACTTCTTACGGAGTATTTATTGATTTAGGTGGTGTTGATGGATTAATCCATATCACAGATCTTTCTTGGGGTAGAATTAATCACCCAGAAGAGATTGTTACTTTAGATCAGAAATTGAACGTTGTAATATTAGACTTCGATGACGACAAGAAAAGAATTGCTCTTGGATTGAAACAATTAGAAGCTCATCCTTGGGATTCTTTAGATGAAGGATTAAAAGTAGGTGATAAAGTAAAAGGTAAAGTTGTTGTTTTAGCTGATTACGGTGCATTTATCGAAATCGCTCCAGGTGTAGAAGGTTTAATTCACGTTAGTGAAATGAGCTGGTCTCAACACTTAAGATCTGCTCAAGATTTCTTATCAGTAGGAGATGAGTTAGATGCTGAGATCTTAACTTTAGATAGAGAAGATAGAAAAATGTCTTTAGGAATCAAGCAATTGGTTGAAGATCCTTGGGCTAAAGTTGTTGCTAAATACTCTGTAGATAGCAAGCATAAAGCAACTGTAAGAAACTTCACTAACTTCGGAATATTCGTAGAATTAGAAGAAGGAATCGACGGTTTAATTCATATTTCTGATCTTTCTTGGAACAAGAAAATCAAACATCCATCTGAGTTTGCAACATTAGGTCAGGAAATGGAAGTTGTAGTATTAGAAATTGATGCTGACAATAGAAAATTAAGTTTAGGTCACAAGCAATTAGAGGAAAACCCATGGGATGTATTCGAAACTGTATTTACAGAAGGATCTACTCATGAAGCTACTATTGTTTCTAAGCAAGATAAAGGATTCATTATTAATACTAATGAGTACGGAGTTGAAGCTTTTATTCCTAAAAATCACTCAGTAAAAGAAGATGGTTCTATTATCGCTATCGATGAGAAGTTACCGTTCATGATTATTGAGTTTAATAAGGATGCTAAGAAGATTATTGCTTCTCACACTAAAACTTTCAAAGAAGAAGTTGAAGGAGAGAAAAAATCAGCTTCAACAGCTTCAAAAGGTAAAACTAAGAGTGCAGTTAAAAACTTAAATTCTTCTCAAGAGAAGTCTACTTTAGGTGATTTAGATGCATTAGCTAAGTTGAAACAAGACATGGAAAAAGCAGGTAAGTAATTCCTCTTTAACATAATTATTAGAAGCCTCAATCATTTGATTGGGGCTTTTTTTTGCTTTGTCGCTAGGGAGTTCTCGTTAAATTATTAATCAGTTTTAATCCGTTTCGCTAAATTTAAAAGTGCTAAGGTTTTGTTGATGCTGCCTGAAATATTGAGATAGTTATTTTGTTAGAATAATCAAGTCTTAAATAAGTTTATAACACATTAAGTGTAAATTATAACGGTATTCAATTTTTTCCCATGCTGAGTACCAACTGCATTGTCTTTTAAAAGGTTTTGATGAATTATTAAAAATTCCCATCTAGGTATTCATGTTTTGAAAGTTATTCGTATCAATTTCGCTTTGCGCCTTACAGAAGCATCTATAATTTGACGTGATACTCAAAAAGCACGTCTGTAAAGTTGTTTTGTAATAGTACGCTATTCCTTTCAATCTCTTAAAAAGGTTTGAAAGGGAGTAATAAAAAGTACTTTATAGAAATGGAGTGCTATTCTCCATCTAATTTTGAGTTATATTACAAAGCAGAATGAAAGTACGATAAAAAAAATACGTGCTTTTTTAAATGAATAGTGCAAATATTACGCTGCTATTCCGTCCATGATGTCATCAATATATTGATCATCAAATGCAGGATCTAAGTAAATAGCAGGTCTTTCTTCTGTAAATAGAACATCTGAGATTTTATATTTTCTTAAGTATTTATTAAAAAATAAAGGAAGAACTGATTTTCCAATTGGTGTTAGAGCTCTACAATCTATTAATCTCTTAACGAGTTCAATTTGAAGCGTCTTATTATTTACTTCAATTGAGTTACTAGTTATTCTTAAATTAATTCCGTTGATTTTGCAATTTACTATTGTGTTCATCTTTGTGATATTTAAGTTTATATAACAATGATACAATAGAAGACCGTAATAAGTTTATGGTCTTTTTTTTATTTAAAAAAAAATGTAATAAGATTTATTTACTAAGGTTATCCATTTATTCCGAACAGGATATTAGTAAATTGCTTTATTTACAAATTAGAATTTATTACAAAAATGAAAAAAGGATAAACTATAACGATTACGTATTCTCGAAAAGTATAAAAAAACAGAAGTATTGTCTCGTCCTGATTGGTTGTGAGAGTAATTTGATAGGGCTTATCAAATCCTGCCATTTAAATGGGGCATTTTAATTTTGTATTCTTAAATATAACTCTCTGATTAACTAATCAACTTCTTAGGCGACATTAAAACAATTTTTTTATTATTTTCGCACTATTCTTGTAGATTTAGTTAGGGGGATGTTTTTTTTAAGAATATGTTCTTACAAGCTGTAACATATTTAATAATTGATTGTTTTTATTCTTGAACTGAATTTTATTTTTTTGACAAAAGTGTTCTTATGAATTACACCCTAGCTCTCCAGTATATGATGAAGAAGTGTTTATTATTCCTTATTATATTATTATCTCTTCAGTCAAATGCTCAAACATGTCCATCCTCTAATAATGAGTGGGAATGGGCCACTCATACGAATTGGTTTTATGGTCGAGCTAAAGTTGCATATTTTGGTACTGCAGGTACTGTTACTCCAGCTGTAGGGACTCAAGGTGGTGCATCTGCTCCATTTACTTCATATGAATCATGCGCTTCTGCAAGTGATGAGGATGGAAATCTAGTTGTTTTTACTGATGGTGTGAATTTGTGGGACGGAACAGGTACTCAAGTTGCTATTCCTGGAGGACGATTGTTAACTGGAGCAGAGAATGCTACAGGTAATGAGGGATCTGCTGTTCAGGGAGTTCTAATTGTTAAACATCCTTTAAATAAAGAAGATTACTACATATTTACAACAGATGATGCATTATATGGAGAAGCAGCAGGAGTAACTAACGGTTTCAATTATTTCGTTTATAACAAAACCACAAATACTTGCTCAGGAGGTACACGACTTGGAAATTATAGATCTACAGAGCAAATTGCTGCTACATTTCATCAAAATGGTTTTGATATTTGGATCGTGTCACATTCTTCAACGCTGCATCCAACAAAAACACAAACATTTAATGCTTATTTACTATCCTGTAATGGTTTAGAAGAGAATCCAGTTACTTCAAACGAAGGTTTTGAAGTAAAGCACAAAAGCGGTGGTGGTGGATATGCAAACGAAAGAGCGTCATTACAATTCTCATGGAATGATTTATCAAGTCAAACAATTAAAGCTGCTGCTACGCATCACTGTGGAAATGGAACTTGGGATCCAGTAGGTTCTGTGTCTGTTTTAGATTTTGATATTTTAGACGGTAAATTTTCTAATGCACAAGGTTTAGGGGATGGTACTAGTGCTTCCTCAAATCCTTATGATTGTGAATTTTCTCCTTCAGGGGATAGATTATTTGTTACTTACCAAGCAGATGGAGGTGTTTTAGCTGGAAGAGTAGGTTATTTTGATTTAGCTAGCGGAGCTTATACTCAAGTAGGTCAAACTTTAAACTCAATAGATTTAGGCTCAATAAAATTAGGAGGAGATGGAAATATGTATATTGGTAAGTTTCAAAAGTGGCCAGCTTCCTGGTCGTATTTATCCCATAATGCTAGTATTAGTTCTCCAGATGGAATTGCGTCTTTTACTGAAGACGGATTAGATGCAGGGGGTAATAATGTTGGTTATGGACTTCCGAATATGTTTATTCCACCCCAAGATTCGCTTAAAATTAAAGACCCAGGAGTATTAGATGAGTGTTCTGTTATAAACTTAGACTGTATTTGGAAGTGCAAGGGCACTGATGCTGAAATGACACCTAGCTACGAAGATGCTTGGTCTGTTAAAGCCGGACAATTAACCTCGATTAACAGTCAAACAGGTGAGTTCATTTTTCCAAGTTCAGGAACTTATAAAGTTTATTTTGAAATCTGTTCGATTAAAGATTCACTTGAATTTACTATAGGTGTTTGTGGTTGTGATGTTGAATTAGGAGTGACACCAGCAATTTGTGTAGGGTTAACAGTCGCACTTGACCCATTAGTGTTAAAGAACAGTGGGATAGGAGTTTGGACGATTGATTCTGTGCCAAATACTTCTGGGATAGATGCTGTTTTAATTGAGAATTTAGCAGATACTGTTTTTGATGCTTCACATTTAGATACTAAGTCAGGAGTTTATAAATTAATATTAACTGTGGATAACGCTTGTAAAGATTCAGTTTATATCGAAGTTAAAGCAAGACCAACAATTAAAATTACTGAATTTGGACCTTTGTGTGATGATTCTGTTTTAACAAACGTAGTTGCTATTCCTGCAATAGGAGGAGATGTAACAGCAGCATATTTTTCATTTAACAATGCTTTACCTCAATTGTCTAATGTATTTGATCCAGCAGTATTTGGACCCGGTACACATTCAATTAGATATGGAGTAGATAGTTTGGGTTGTCAAAATGCAGACTCTATTAAGGTTATTGTATACGAAAGACCTGATCCAGTAATAACTCCAGTTGGACCTTATTGCGCAAATGATCCAGCAGTTACTTTAACTGTAGTCCCTGACACAGGAGCCTGGAGTGGAGGAGGTGTAAATGCTTTGGGTATTTTCACACCTTCAAGTGTTGCAGCAGGAGATCATGATATTACTTACACAATTGGTGGTGTTTGTGGAAATACAACTACAGTAAAGGTTAAAACAACAAATAAATTAGACGCGACTATAACACAAGTAGGTCCTTATTGTGATTCGGGTGATCCCGTTACATTACAAGTTTTTGATGCAGGGGGTATATTTTCTGGCGATGGGGTTGATCCTACTACTGGAGTTTTTACACCAAAAACAGCTGGAGTAGGAATTCATACAATTACTTATACAATTACGGGAAATTGTGGGGATGTTCAAACAATAGATATTGAAGTTATAGAAACATTAGATCCAACAATCACAAATACTACTTTTAATTTTTGTGAAGATCATGGAGATGAATTTTTAGCAGTAACAAAATCTGGTGGGACATGGAGAGAATTGAATACTGCAAATGGGGGATTTACTGCGGGAACAGCATTTTTTAATACTGTAGCTTCTGGAGCTGATGTTTTTAAAATAGAATATGGCTTTGGAGGTCAGTGCCCATCTGCTGATACAATAACCTTAAATATTCAAGAGTTACCTGCGATTACGTTCCCGCCTCAGGATACAATTTGTGTAGATGCTACACCGATTCAAATTATTGCTACGGCAACTCCAACAACAAGTACTAATTGGGACGGGGCTGTTAACGCAACGGGGATTTTTGATCCAGTAGGTAAATTAGGAGATAACCAAGTGCATTATGAAGTTTTAAACGGAGTTTGTAAAGTGGATTCAACAATTTTAGTTCACGTTCTTAAAAGGGAAGACGCTACTATTAATCCAGTGGCTAAACAATGTATTTCTTCATCTGCAGTAGCCTTAGTTTCTACTTCGGGTAATACGACAGGGATATGGTCCGGAAAAGGAGTTTTAGATGACATGGGATTTGTTTTTAATCCTACTCTTGCAGAAGAAGGCAAACATATCATAACACATGAGATAGCTGGTAGATGTGGTGATACTGCAACAATAGAAGTAGAGGTTGTAGGTATTCCAAATCCAGTAATAACTCCCCCAGAACCTGTTTGTGCTGGATCAGAGCAGTTTACGCTATCAACCGCGACAAGTGGCGGTATTTGGAGTGGAGATATTAACTCTGATGGGACATTTGACCCAATAAGAGGAGGTGTTTTTAAAGCGATATATACAATTCTTGAATTGTGTCCAGTAGCCGATACGATTGAGTTTAATGTTAAAACAATTCCTTTAACAGATTTTATTAATACGCCAAGAAGTGGTTGTATACCATTAACATCAGTATTTACAGATTTATCTAAAGAAGTTCCGGTGCAAAGTAGTTGGGATTTTGGAAATAATCAAACATCAAATGATGCTTTAACGACATCTCAAACATATAACACTGTTGGGTGTTACGATGCTACTTTAACTAATTTATATGCAAATGAATGCACAAGCAGTAAGATTTTACCTGATGCTGTTTGTACATTTGGTATACCGTCACCTGATTTTAGTTGGAATCCAAATCCTGCTGATGTTGATAATGCTACAATTACTTTTAATAATCTTTCATCTAGTGATGCAATCTCTTTTTCATGGGATTTCACAGATGTGATTTTGCCAGCAGAGTCTTCTCCAATTACAACAGCTGATCCTTCCTTATCTAATGATATTAATCCTATGGTTAATTTTACTTCTGCGAATGGTGATAAAATAAATGTTTGTGTAGTTGTAGCAAATCAAAACGGATGTATTAATGACACTTGTAAGATCATTACAATTAATGATAAATTCTCTGTTATAGTTGCAAATGCTTTTACGCCAAATGACGATGGTATCAATGATACGTTTTTTCCTCAAGGTAGAAATTTAGAATTTGGAAGTGATTATGAGTTTAGAATCTACGATAGATGGGGGGCTTTAATTTGGAAGAGTAAAACTCCATATGAGGGTTGGGACGGAACGGTAGCAGAAATAGCACCTTCTAGTGGTGATGTGGCGCAAATTGATGTTTATGTTTGGAGATTAGTTGTAAGTGATCCTTTTACAGGTGACAAGCATGAACTAATTGGTCATGTGTCTTTAATTAAATAAAGACTTTAATTATTATAGATAATTGTTTAGTTTATTTGTGTGTATTTAAATTTTTGTGTCAAAAAAATGAATTTAAATCACAGTGTGTTTTAAAGAATAATTAGCGAAAAAAAAAGTTTGTACAGTACTTATTTACAGACCTTACTCCTTACTTAATAATATTAGTTAATAACATAGCGCTTATTTTTTAAATTTCACCTTTTTAAAGTGGTGCTTTTTTAGTATTTTAGCAACCCAATTTTTAGAGTATGTTCGGAGGTCTTCAAGATAAATTAGATAGAGCGTTTAAAGTCTTAAAAGGACACGGTCAAATTTCAGAAATTAATGTTGCTGAAACAATTAAAGAAATACGTAGAGCATTATTAGATGCTGATGTTAGTTTTAAGATTGCGAAATCTTTTACTGCAAGAATAAAGGAAAAGGCACTTGGTGAAAATGTATTAACAAGTTTACAGCCAGGCCAAGTACTTACCAAAATAGTTCATGATGAACTAGTGGAATTAATGGGTAGTACCGAAACTGAATTAGATATAAAGGGAAATCCAGCGGTAATCTTAATTGCAGGTTTACAAGGTTCAGGGAAAACTACTTTTACAGGAAAACTAGCTTTATATCTAAAAAATAAGAAAGGAAAAAAACCTTTATTGGTTGCTGGTGATGTATACCGTCCTGCTGCAATGGACCAATTAGAGGTTTTAGCGGGACAAGTAGGGGCGGATATTTATATCGAACGTGAAAATAAAAATCCTGTTGAAATTGCTAAAAATGCAATTGCGCATGCAAAACAGAATGGAAATAATGTGGTGATTGTGGATACAGCTGGTCGTTTAGCTGTAGATGAAGCAATGATGGACGAAATTGCTAATGTTAAAACAGCGATTAACCCGCAAGAAATATTATTTGTAGTAGATTCAATGACTGGGCAAGATGCTGTTAATACAGCAAAAGCTTTTAATGATAAATTAAACTTTAGTGGAGTTGTATTAACCAAATTAGATGGGGATACAAGAGGTGGAGCTGCGCTATCTATTAGAGAGATTGTAGATAAACCAATTAAGTTTGTTGGTACAGGTGAAAAAATGGATGCGCTCGACGTTTTCTATCCAAAAAGGATGGCAGATCGTATTTTAGGAATGGGAGATGTTGTTACTTTAGTTGAACGTGCTCAAGAGCAGTTTGATGAAGCGGCAGCAAGAAAAATTCAAAAGAAAATTGCTAAAAATCAATTTGATTTCAATGATTTTTTCGATCAGATTCAACAAATCAAAAAGATGGGTAATCTTAAAGATTTAGTGGGAATGATTCCTGGAATTAGTAAGATGGTTAAAGATGTTGATATAGATGATAATGCATTTAAGGGTATTGAATCGATTATTAACTCTATGACTCCTTTTGAAAGAAAAAATCCTAAATCAATAAATGGTTCAAGAAGAAAGCGAATTGCAAAAGGAAGTGGGAATGAAGTAACTGAAGTAAACAAATTGATTAAGCAATTTGAGGAAACAGCAAAGGTGATGAAGATGATGAGTAATAAAGGTAATATGGCAAAAATGATGAAGAGTATGCCAGGTTTAGGCGGCAAAATGTAATCTATTACTATAAAAATTAGCTATGATACTTTTAGATGGTAAAAAGACTTCAACTGAAGTGAAAGATGAGATTAAGAAGGATGTTGAAGCATTTGTAGCAAAAGGGGGTAAGATCCCTCATTTAGCAGCGATTTTAGTTGGGTCTGATGGAGCAAGTGAAACTTATGTTGCATCTAAGGTTAAATCTTGTGAGCAAGTTGGTTTTAATTCAACACTTGCAAGAATGTCAACGGAGACTACTGAGGAAGAATTGTTAGCTAAAATTGAAGAGTTTAATAACAACGATGATATTGATGGTTTTATAGTTCAGTTGCCTTTGCCAAAACACATTGATGAGCAAAAGATTACAACTGCTATTAAACACCAGAAAGATGTTGATGGATTTCATCCTGTAAACGTTGGGAGAATGGCTTTGGGACAGCCTGCTTACATTTCTGCGACTCCTTATGGTATCGTCCAAATGTTAGAAAAATACGACATTGAAACTTCAGGAAAGCATTGTGTTGTGATTGGAAGATCTAATATTGTTGGTTCGCCAATGAGTATCTTAATGGCTAAAAACTCTAAGTACGCTAATTGTACTGTAACACTCACACATTCACGAACGAAAGATCTTGAGGCTGTTTGTAGAACTGCTGATATATTAATTGTTGCACTTGGGAAACCTGCTTTTGTAACAGGCTCAATGGTGAAGGATGGCGCTATTGTAATTGATGTTGGAATTACAAGAGTTGTAGATGAGACGAAAAAGAAAGGATTCCGTATTCAAGGGGATGTTGATTTTGATTCTGTTGCAGAAAAAACTTCTTACATCACACCTGTTCCTGGTGGAGTTGGTTTAATGACAGTTGCTTCGTTAATGAAAAATACATTAGCTGCTGCGAAAAAAGAGATCTATAAATAGGGCATAATTTTTCCTGGTGAATTAATAAAGACTAACAAACTCTAAGTGAACGGTAAAATTGCATTATTAATCATTTTAGGATACTTCGGTGTCTTGATGATAATATCTTTTTTAACCTCACGTAAAACAACTTCAAAATCATTTTTTACAGGTGATAGGAATTCACCATGGTATATTGTTGCTTTTGGAATGATTGGCGCTACTCTATCGGGAATTACTTTTATTAGTGTTCCAGGAAGTGTTTATATGAAGGGAATCTCCTATATGCCAATGGTTTTTGGTTTTTTAATTGGATATTTAATTATTAGTTATGTTCTTATTCCATTATACTACAAGCTTAATTTAACTTCTATTTATGCCTATTTACAAAATAGGTTTGGAAATTTTTCTTTTAAAACAGGCTCTATTTTCTTTTTAATTTCTAGGATGATTGGCGCCTCTTTGAGATTATTTTTGGCAGCGGAAGTTTTGGATGTGTTCTTATTTACCCCGCTTGGCATTCCATATTTTATCGGAATAATTTTAACGATAGGACTTATTTGGATTTATACTTTTAAAAGTGGAATCAAAACTATTGTTTGGACAGATGCCTTGCAGACAGCTTGCATTTTAATTGCTGTAGGAGCAACTATTTTTTTTATTAAAACAGACATGGGCGTTTCTTTAAACGGGTTATTTGATGTTGTTATTAATAGCGAATTATTTAGTTTTACAGGTGCACATTCTCCTAAAAAAGTATCTATTGCATTAAGTGTTTTTAATGGTGTAATGATGGCAATTGTTATGACGGGATTGGATCAGGATATGATGCAAAAGAGTTTAACCTGTAAAAATGCAGGAGATTCTCGTAAGAATATGATTTGGTTGGGGGTTGTTTTAATCCCTGTGAATTTTATTTTTCTTTCTTTAGGAATATTAATTTTTGAAAATTATTTAGGAAATGGTTTGTCACTAACAACTTTGGTTGATGGGGATTTTCCTTTCGATATTTTGGTTGATGGTAATTTGGTTCCAATAAAATCGGATAGAATTTATCCATCACTAGCTAATTTTGGTTATTTCCCATTCTGGTTAAGTGCTACTTTTTTAATAGGGTTAGTGGCTGCGGCATATTCAAGTGCAGATTCTGCCTTGACTTCTTTAACAACTAGTTTTTGTTTGGATATACTAGAGAAGGAAGATAAGAAAACACGTTTTGCAGTACATATTGGAACTAGTGTGGTTCTTGTTTTTGTGGTTTTAATGTTTAAGTGGATTAATAATGGAAGTGTAATTTGGTTGCTTTTTGAATGGGCTGGTTTTACTTATGGTCCATTGTTAGGAATGTTTACTGTTGGTATTTTCACTAAAATTAGAGTGAGAGACCGGCTCGTTCCTTTAATCGCAATAGTGAGTGTATTGCTTTCAATCGCTATTAAAAACATTTTTGATTTGGGTGCAGAGATTTTGGTTGTAAATGGATTGCTAACCGCAATTGGATTGATTGTATTTAAAGACAATAAAACTTCGATTAAAATAGATGAATAGTATTCAAGCTGCTTTCTATTTAGAAGAAACGATATTTGTTTATTCTAGCAGTAAGTTAACTGTTAAAGAAAAATACACACAGTTTTTAATTATTCTTGGAAGTGTTGCCGTTGAGGTAACAAAGGGTGAAAAAATACAATTTTCAAATCTTTTTTCGCGGGTATCTTTTATATGTACAAAACTAAAAATAAGTCGAAAAATTCATTCGTTTCGAGTTGCAGCTAACAAAATTACGCACGAACATGTCGAGCCTTCAGAGTTAGCCGATCAAACATATTTCAAATACTTAGTGCAATTTATTTGTGATGTTTATAAAATAGCTGTTCCAGAAAATTTAAGTGCTCAATTTCCATTACAAGAATTTAAAGAAGAAGAAGGCGGATTTAAAGTATCATCTAAGATTAAGCAACTTCGTGTGGAAATCTTGGAAATTTACAATGATTATTTGATTTGTGATTTTGATGGAAATGAAAACGGCCTTTTTATCAAAGTAGCTATACAAGATAAGGGTTTTAATGATGTTTTCGATTCGGTATCTGATTTTTGGGTAGGTGCTCAAGTAAATTTATTGAATATAGAAATTGATAATGAGGAAGTTTATCATCCAAGATTTTTGATATTAGAACCTGATTATTTATTGGATGTCTCTGCGATAGCAGAATGTTTTCAGGATTATGGAAACAGTGAGTTTCAGTACTTAAAGTCAAAATTTGAAGAAGTACCCAATAATAAATATATTCGATTGGGAAATTTTGCCAATTTAGTAGTTGATGAATTATTTGCGAATAAAAACAGAGGAGCAATAACATTTAAGCATACTTTTGAGAAAGACTTTAAAGCATATCCTTTTGAATATACAGTTTGTAAAGATCTCAACGGAAGAGATGATTTTGTAAAGTATTGGCGAGATTGTGAATTACATTTTGAGCGAATAAAACGAGTAGTTGACAGAGAGTTGGTTTCATGTGGAATTGACATTGAAAAAGCGGTTTTAGAACCATCTTTTTTAAGTGGTATATTTGGGATTCAAGGTCGATTAGATATACTAGAGTTGAAAGACAACGGTAATTCTAAAATTATAGAATTAAAATCGGGTGGTGTTCCATTTCCAGATGACGGAAAAAGTATTAAGCCAAATCATCGAAGTCAATTGTACCTTTACTATCAACTAGTAGGAGTTTTAAATAATTTAGATTTTTCAGAAATTTCAGAATCAACCGAGGGATATATTTTGTACTCCAAAGTAGATCGAAATAATTTGAGATTTGATAAGCCTAATTTAAGTCGTGTCCAAGAGATCTTTAATTATCGAAATAAAATTATTGCTAACGAATTCTCGATTTCGAAAGGAACGTTAAGTGAAGTAAAGGAAATTATAGAAAGTGTTTCTAGTGATAATTTGATCAAAAAAGTAAAACTGAACGCGAAATTCCGTTCAATTTTAGAATTGCAATTCAATAAGTTTCAAGTGCCAATAAAAAAATTATCAGCATTAGAACAAGCTTATTTTTATAGCTATATCAGTTTTGTATCTAGAGAACAATCTATAGCGAAATTGGGTAATGGAAGTAATTTTTCAAATAATGGATTTGCAAGTTTGTGGTTAAATAGTTTTGATGAGAAAAATCAGCGCTATGAGGTTTTATACGACCTGAAAATAATAGAGAATAAGGTTAATGAAGAAGAAAAAGAAATTATATTTTCACGTACGAACTTAAAAAATTCATTTGTTAATTTTAGGGAAGGAGATAGATGTGTGCTTTACCCAAGAGTTAGTGATTTGGATACAGCAACAAGTAATCAGGTTTTTAAATGTGCCATTAAATCTATTACGCAATCGTTCGTAACTGTTAGCTTTAGATACAAGCAAAGTAATACCGCTTTTTTTGAAAAGTACAACTTTTGGGCACTCGAACGGGACGCATTAGATAGTGGTTTTACTTCAATGTATAGAGGGTTGTATTCCTTTATTAATTGTTCAAAAAACAGAAAAGATCTTTTACTTAATCAACGAAAACCAGTTCGTCCTAAATTGGTGCCTTATTTTAATGGTAGTTTATCTGAAGAACAAAATAGAGTGGTTCAGAAAGCATTGTCTGCTAAAGATTACTTTTTACTAAATGGACCACCTGGAACTGGTAAAACATCAATTGTTATAAAGGAATTATTAAAAGAACTCCATAAAGATCGGTCTGTTAATGTGCTATTATTGGCCTATACGAATAGGGCTGTTGATGAGCTTTGCGATGCCGTTAATGTATCAAGAGATAACAATAAAATAGGACGAAACTTTATCAGGATAGGAAACCCTTTGTCTTGCTCAATAACTTATAAATCTAATCTACTAGCAGATATTATTGAAAATGAAACGATCAAAATGGAAAAAGATGGAGCTAGGTTTTCTAGAGAGTCTCTTGCTGAAATCATAAGTGATCAAAAAGTTTTTGTGTCTACAATTGCTTCTATTTCAAGTAAAACAGATGTGTTTAAGTTGAAGAAATTTGATGTGGTTATTATCGATGAGGCTTCTCAGATATTGGAACCACAAATACTTTCGGTGCTTTCTCATGTAGACAAGTTTATTTTAATAGGAGATCATAAACAGTTGCCAGCTATTGTTTTACAAGATTATAAATTATCTAAAATAGATTTGGAGCCTTTAAAGGAAATCGGATTAAATAATATGAATAATTCTTTGTTTGAGAGGTTGTATACGTCTTGCGAGAAAAGTAATGTTGATTATGCTTTTGATATGTTAAGTTATCAAGGAAGGATGCATCAGGAAATAGCATGTTTCCCGAATGAAAACTTTTACAACTCTAGTCTGAAACAAGCGTATAATATTCCAAATCTAAAGAAGGAGAATAAACATTATTTAAGCAGACAGGTTAATAAGTTAGATTTTGCATTAAAAAGTAAATCTATTATTGGGAAAAAGCTAGCTAGTAGTAGACTATTGTTTTTTAATTGTGACAAAAAAAAAGGTGTAAATATAAAGTCTAATGAGTCTGAAGCTGATTTAGTTGTGAAAATACTTAAAGAATATCAGCAACTATTGTCTTCAAAATCCATCGGAGTAATAACACCTTTTAGAAATCAAATCGCTTTAATTAAACAGAAAATGGAAGACGAGGGAATTCCAAATTTTGAAGCGATAACAGTTGATACCGTTGAGCGTTATCAGGGCAGTCAGAGAGATATAATTATTATGTCTTTTGCTGTAAATTCTCCATTGCAGTTAGAAAGTGTTGTCAATATGAATAATGACGGAACAGTGGACAGAAAACTAAATGTAGCACTCACTAGAGCTAAAGAGCAAATTGTTTTTATTGGAAATGAAGAAGTACTGTCAATTAATCCAATTTATTCAAAACTAATAGCGTTTATAAATAGTAAATTAAAGTAAGTATTTTTTGTTAAGTATTCAATAGTTCAATAAAATTAGACAAATTCCAAAATTATCCAATAGATTTGGAAACTTAATTATAATAAATATGTTTACATATAGTATAATTAATATTTATGCGTAGACTTCTTCCTTTTTTTCTGATTATAATAATTTTCACAACCTCTTGGGTAGTAATATCTGATGTTAAATTCACAGGGGAATATACTTTTAGTAAAGATAAATTTATTCTGAATGGCGCAGGTGTTCGGGAGAAATATTATATTGATTTGTATGTTTTGGGATTGTATTTGAAAACAAAAACGACTGATGTAAATAAAATACTTAATACTGACGAGCCACAGTTGTTTAGGTTGGTTTGTGTGAGTGGATTAATTACGGATGAAAAGTTTAATGAAGCAATGGTTAACGCTTTTTATGACGCTACAGATGGACATCCCGAAATTTATTCTGATGAGATTTCTAGATTGAAAAAAGCATTTTCTGGTGAATGGAGAGAGAACGATGAATTTATTATTTATTACACTCCAAAGAAGGGATTGGGATTATATAAAAATAATGTTTTGATGGATACCATTAATTCAGGACTACTATTTAAAATAGCCATTATGAAAGTTTGGCTTGGTCCAGAAAGCGTCTCTGAATCTTTAAAAAACCAAATTTTAGGGAACGATTAATTTAACCAAAACACCAACTACTTTTTCAATTTCATTAATTGTATTCATTTTGGAAAAAGAAAAGCGAATAGCCGGTTGATCCATTGAAACATTAAGTTCCTTTAAAACATGCGACCCTTTGCTACTTCCTGATGTACAGGCGCTACCTCCGGATATAGCAATGCCAGCTAAATCCATATTAAATAACATCATTGATTGGTCCTTTTTCATTAATAAGGATATGTTTAATATAGCAGGAGAAGTGTTATCAATAGCGCCATTTACGACGTATTCTAACTTATATTTATTCAATAGTTCAATAAATTTACGCTTTAAATTTGCAACATATTCATAACTATTAGCTCTATGCATATTAGAGTCTACTAATGCTTTTTCTAATCCAATAATACTATGAATGTTTTCAGTACCAGCTCTCAGCCCTCTTTCTTGATTCCCTCCAAATATTAATGGTTTAATTCCAAGGCCTTGTTTAATGTATAAAAATCCAACACCTTTTGGTCCATGAAATTTATGTGCACTGCAAGTTATAAAATCAATATTAAGTTCTTTAACATCTATTTTATAATAGCCTAAGCTTTGCACTGTGTCGGAATGAAATAAAGCATTTTTTGATTTGCAGATTGCCGCAACTTTTTTAATGGGAAGTATGGTTCCCGTTTCATTATTCACATGCATTAAACTCACTAAAGTTTTTACATCTTCAGAAAGTAAGCTATTCAAATGCACCAAATCAACTTCGCCATCACAATCCAACTTAACATAAGCTACTTGGATGTTGGGCTTCTGAATTAAAAATTCAACGGTGTTTAAAACAGCGTGATGTTCAATTTTAGAAGTGATAATTCTTTTAACGTCTAAACTGTATACAGCAGCTTGTAAAGCTATGTTATTGGCTTCAGTACCTCCTGAAGTGAAAACAATTTCTGATGAAGCAGCATTTACAATTTTAGCGATATTCTTTCTAGCCATTTCTAATTTAGCTTTGGCGTTTCTTCCAAAAGAATGAATCGAAGATGGGTTTCCCGAAATAGTTAGCATTGATTGCTGGATCGCTTCAATAACTTCTAAGGTTAGTGGAGTAGTAGCGGCATTATCTAAATATATATTACCCATATTTAAAAGGGAGGACTATTTTATAATTTCTTTAATATCAGATATAATGTTTTGGGCAAGTTCTTCTGCTTTTAATTCATCTGCACTTTCAGAATAAATTCTAATTATTGGCTCTGTATTAGATTTTCTAAGATGTACCCATTCTTTATCAAAATCTATTTTAACACCATCAATTGTATTTACATTTTCATGAGCATACTTCTGTTCGATTTTTTCTAAAATTAAATCAACATCAATTTCTGGGGTTAATTGAATTTTATTTTTAGAAATGTGGTATTGTGGATAGCTGTTTTTTAGTGCTTTACAAGAAATTCCTTTCTTTGCAAGATGTGTTAAAAATAAAGCAATTCCGATTAATGCATCTCTTCCATAATGTAGTTCTGGAAATATTACTCCACCATTACCTTCACCACCAATTACAGCATTCACCTCTTTCATTTTGTCTACTACATTAACTTCACCAACAGCAGCAGGAAAGTAGGATCCTCCCGCTATTTCAGTAACATCTCTAAGTGCTCTGGTTGAAGATAAGTTCGAGACAGTGTTTCCTCCTTTTACAGAAAGAATGTAATCTGCAACAGCAACTAAAGTGTACTCTTCTCCAAACATACTTCCGTCTTCGCAAACTAAAGCCAATCTATCTACATCAGGATCAACAACAATTCCCAAATCGGCTTTGTTTTTGATTACTGTTTTTGAAATTTCAACTAAGTTTTCAGGAAGTGGTTCAGGGTTGTGGGGGAAATTACCTGTTGGTTCGCAAAATAATTCGTAAATTATTTCAACACCAAGAGCTTTTAATAATTTAGGGATTACAATTCCTCCACTTGAGTTTACTGCATCGACTGCAATCTTGAAGTTCGCTTTCTTTATGGCTTCAATATCAACTAATTTATTTTTTATAATTTCATTAATGTGTATATCAAAATAGGAGTTGTTTTCAGTAATAGTTCCTAAATTATCAACCCCAGCATAATCAAAATCTTCAGCTTCAGCAATAGCTAGTAATTTAACTCCATCTTCTCCAGAAATAAACTCGCCCTTCTCATCTAATAACTTCAATGCATTCCATTGTTTAGGATTGTGAGAAGCTGTTAAAATTATTCCTCCATTGGCATTTTCCTTTGGAACTGCTATTTCAACAGTGGGAGTAGTTGATAATCCCAAATTGATAACATCAATTCCTAATCCTTGTAATGTTGAAATAACTAAATTTTCAACCATTAATCCCGATAAACGAGCGTCTCTTCCAACAACGATTTTAATTTTTCCTTTTGATCTTGTTTTGATCCATTCCCCGTATGCACTAGTGAATTTAACAATATCAAGTGGACTAAGTCCTTCTCCTGGTTTTCCTCCAATTGTTCCTCTTATTCCTGAAATAGATTTTATTAACGTCACCTAAAATATTTTTAATGATCTAAAAAAATAGTATTGCTATGCAAAATACAGAATATTCATCTTACTTTGTAATCACTTTATCAACATATAAACTTATCAACATATAATTAGCTGTTTGTCAGTGTTTTAGTCGTGTAATTGAATTTTAAACTTTACACTGTGAAAAACAATATACAAGAGACCTTGCTCGTTCGGTTTTATTTAAACAGATTTGATCTATAACTTTAAATATGGAATTTTCCGATTTACCAGAAGATGCAAATAATACGCTACAATCTGTGTCTCGATTTGAGAAAATGGTTGAAGAGCAAAATAATTATTATTTTGATTGCGAAGAATTTCAAGATATAATTGAATATTATATTTCGCAAATTGAGTTTGAAAAAGCAGATATTGTTTTAAGTTATGCTGTTTCTCAGCATCCAACAAGTATAGAGGTGAAAATCTTGAAAGCTCAAGTTCTTGTGGGTTTGATGAATTATAAATTGGCTTTAAACTTACTGAAAGAATTGGAATTAATAAGCACCAATAATTGTGAAATTCAATTAATGAAAGGTGCCGTGTATAGTAAGATGAAAATTTCGGATAAAGCGATTGAATGTTATAATAATAGTTTGGAAGGCTATGAATTTAAAGATGATATATATTACCTTATAGCAATAGAGCATCAGCATAATATAGATTATAAAAAAGCGATAAAATATTATAAGCTGGCTTTGAAGGAAAATCCTGAAAATGAAGCAGCTTTATATGAAATAAACATGTGTTTTGATTGTATTAATGATTTGCTAGCCGCAGAGAATTTTTATATTAAATTTTTAGATGAACTCCCTTATTCCGAAACTGCATGGTTTAATCTTGCTGGATTATATTGTAAAAGAGAAAAATGGGATCTTGCTGTTGACGCTTATGATTTTGCTATTGCGATTAATCCTGTATTCGGATCTGCATATTTTAACAAAGCCAATGCATTAGCAAATAATAAAAAATACGACGAGGCAATTGCTGTTTATAAGGAAACATATGAGCACGAATCTCCTAGTTTTGTTACGTTTTGTTACATTGGAGAGTGTTATGAACGTTCAGGGAACTACGAAAAAGCATTAAGTTATTATGAGAGAGCAATAAAAGATAACTGCGATCATGGTGATGCTTGGTTGGGTAAAGCAATCAGTTTAGATGCTTTGGGAAGAATCGAAGAGGCTTATAATGCTATTAAAATAGCTCTTGAGATAAATGGTGATGAGCCCGATTACTGGTATACTACAAGTGAGATTGAGGAAAAGTCAGGGTATGTTAATGACGCTATTTCTTCTATGAAAAACGCTATTACTTTAGATGAAAGTGATGCTAGTTTAAGGTTGGATTATTTGATTTTGGTGGAAAGAAATATAGGAGCGGATGCTATTAGAGAGATTATAGATATTGCTGTTGTGGATTTCCCTAGCAACACAAAGATCTTATGTTTTAAAACTGCTTATTTACTTAAAACTGGTGTTTTTTCTCTTGCCTACGAAACATTTGAATTGGTCTTGTCAATTAATTTTGAGTCACACACAGAAGTTTTTAGGTTTTACGAAAATGCCATAAATAACCAAAACCTACTAGAATTAATTGATTTATATCGTGATTAATCGCTAATTTTAAATTTTGAAAAAATATAACATGATGAAAGAAATTACAGTTGCCGAGTTAAAGGCTAAAATAGATAATAAAGAGGATTTTCAATTGGTTGATGTTAGAGAGACCAATGAGTTTGAAATTTGTTCGTTAGGTGGGGTAGAGGTTCCTATGAGTGAAATAATGAGTAGGTTTCAGGAAATATCGAAAGATAAAATTGTAGTTGTTCATTGTAGAAGTGGACAAAGATCTGCTAACGTGATTAATGCATTAGAACAAAATCATGGTTACACCAATCTATATAATTTAGTAGGTGGTATTTTAGCTTGGGCAGACGAGATTGACAGTGATATGGAAACATATTAACAACAAAATAAAATTATTTAATTAGTCGATTCTTCAGGATCGACTTTTTTTTGTTAGATATGAAAGAAAGAAATTTATTAGGTTATTTTGGGATATACCTTAGGGGTTTAGCTATGGGCGCTGCAGATGTGGTTCCTGGGGTCTCCGGAGGAACTATAGCATTTATTTCAGGAATATATGAGGAATTACTTGACACAATTAAAGGTGTTAATTTAGGTACTTTAAAATCTTTAAAAAAAGATGGAATTTTTGCAACTTGGAAAAAAATTAATGGTGCTTTTATTTTAAGTCTGTTTGCAGGGATTTTCACAAGTATAATAACCTTAGCTAGTGCAATAAGTGGAATCTTAGAGCAAAAAGGACAAACAGGTGAGAAAATTTCGCTTTGGAGTTTTTTCTTCGGTTTGATAATCGCTTCTATTATTTATATAGGAAAACAAGTGAAAAACTGGTCTATAAAGGATATTACTGGATTAATTATAGGTACAGCAGTTGCCTATTATATTACAATTGCTGGAATTAGTGAAGATTCGGGAAGTTTAGGTTTCTTGTTTTTTGCAGGAATGATTGCTATTTCAGCCATGATATTACCTGGTATTTCAGGTAGTTTCATTTTGGTGCTTTTAGGAGCATATCAACCAATTATGGGCGGTTTAAAAGGGACGATTTCAGCTTTGAAAGATGGAGATTATTCTTTAATGGTTTCTGAAGGAATTCCGATAGGGGTTGTTGCGATTGGTTGTTTAGTAGGGTTATTAACTTTCTCAAGAGTTTTGTCATGGTTGTTTAAAAGTCATGAGAATATAACTCTTGCTACGCTAACAGGTTTTATGATTGGCTCCTTAAATAAAATTTGGCCTTGGAAAGAAGTTGTAAGTTCACGTATTAATTCTGAAGGATTAAAAGTGCCTGTTGTTACATCAAACTTATCTCCTTCAGATTTTGAAATTATGTACAGTATGGATAGTTTTTTAATTTATTCCATAATATTTGCAGCAATAGGTTTTGCTTTAGTTTTTGGATTAGAATTTATCGGTAAAAAAATGGGTAATGAGCAATAAGATATTAGGATTAATTGGCTTTCCTTTAACACATTCTTTTTCAGCAAAATATTTCGCTGAAAAATTTAGTAAAGAGGGTATCGAGGGATATGAATATCAGAATTTTGAAATCCCAACAATTGAGGATTTTAAGGCTGTAATTAAGAATAATCCAGATTTAGTAGGGTTAAATGTAACCATTCCTTACAAAGAAAAAGTGATTCCTTTTCTGGATGAATTGGACGATGAGGCTAAAGAAATAGGTGCGGTTAATACGATTAAAATTATTCGCAAAAACGGAACAGTTAAACTGAAAGGATACAATACTGATATTTATGGCTTTCGAGAAACACTAAAGCCATTACTTCAGCAGCATCAATACAAGGCATTTATCTTGGGTACAGGAGGTGCTGCTAAAGCTGTTGAATATGTTTTAAAAAAAATAGGTTTAGATGTGCTTTATGTATCTAGGAATCCTTCTTCAAAAAAAGAAATCGCTTATACAGACTTGAACGAGTTTGCTGTTCAGGATTTCTCTGTTATTGTAAACTCCACTCCATTGGGAATGTTTCCCAAAGTAGATGTTTGTCCTGAAATTCCATACCAGTTCTTAACAGATAAGAATCTGTTGTATGATTTGATATACAACCCAGGAGAAACGCTTTTCATGAAGAAAGGTAAGGAGCAAGGCGCAAATACTCAAAATGGATTAGGAATGCTGAAGCTTCAAGCTGAAAAGGCTTGGGAGATTTGGAATCAATAAATTATGACATCGGATCAACCAATCATACTAGCAATTGAATCATCTTGCGATGATACTTCTGCAGCTATTTTAAAAGGTAAGCAAGTATTAAGTAATGTAGTTGCAACTCAGGAAATTCATAAGGAATTTGGGGGGGTAGTTCCTGAATTAGCATCTAGGGCACATCAAAAAAATATTATACCTGTTGTTGATGCTGCGCTTAAAAAGGCGGGTATAGACAAAGCGGATATTGATGGTGTCGCTTTTACAAGTGGGCCTGGTTTATTGGGATCGTTATTGGTTGGGGTATCTTTTGCTAAATCTTTTTCAATGGCTTTAGGTATTCCTTTGATGGAGGTGAATCATATGGAAGCACACATCTTAGCGCATCTGATTCAGGATGGAAGTCCAACACCTGAATTTCCTTTTTTATGTTTAACTGTTAGCGGAGGACATACTCAATTGGTTGTGGTTAGTTCTGCTTTTGAAATGGAAGTAATTGGTGAAACGATAGATGATGCTGCAGGTGAGGCTTTTGATAAGGTTGCTAAAATTATGGGCTTACCTTATCCTGGGGGACCACTAATCGATAAGTATGCGAAACTTGGAAATCCTAATGCGTTTTCGTTTCCACATCCTAAAGTGGGGAAATTGGAATTTAGTTTTAGCGG
>MDTF01017923.1_pt1 | contig 51767 bp, 42 predicted proteins | sample 811191 | NCBI WGS metagenome assembly MDTF01 (sample SAMN05326649, study PRJNA326480) | marine metagenome | isolation source: seawater | place: Southern Ocean | collected 2011 | reverse complement strand
GCTGTTGGCATAATATGTCATAGCGGCGGCTAAAAAGGCGCCGCCCAGCCATTTGGGTATGCTTGAGCCGTCTTTGCTGATTTTCTCGATGACTTTGGGGTGGGTTGCGGCCACAATCGCGGCGGCAGATCCGCCAAAGGCGGTCATGTGCAATAAGCCCTCATTTGTGGTCGGATCAAGATTGATTGGAACCGGAACGCCGCTCATGGCAAGTGCCCCGCCAACAATACCGACAGTGGCAACGGTGCAGCCCGTCACCGCGCCCCACGCCATTTCTGTATCCCCTTTATGCGCGGCCTTCCAGGTCAGGATAATTTCAGGCGCCGCGAGGGCCAGCGCCGCAATACCGGCCCCGGCAGTGGTTTCGGATATGCCAAGATCTTTGGCTTGTACCAATATCTGGTCTCCTAAGACATGCGCGCCCACGGTCAACGCGGCGACCGAGCCAACCAATTGATGCAGTTTAGGATCGGCCATTCTGGATTTTATTGTCAAAGGCTCGGAAGGGCTGTGATCGTGTTCATGGTCATGATCGTGATCGTGATCGTGGCCATGGTTATCACCCGAACAGGCATCGCCATGAATGGCGCATGTCTCGCCTGTCTTTACTCTATTCCAAAGATAGTAACCACCGCCGGCAACCATGGCCGCGCCCAGATACGGGTTGAATTCTCCTGTGGCAATTTGATAGCCAAAAGCGCCCGTCAAACCGGCAATTCCCAAAGCATGCATTTTCCAGGTTGTGGATTGCCCCTTACCGACAGACCCAATCACCGCCGCGCCGCCGGCCATAAGCAGGATATGGGATGCGTTACTGCCCATCACGCTGGAAACGGCAATATCGGAATTGCCTTGCATAGTGGCCGACAGGGAAAACAATCCTTCCGCCAAAGTATGGGTGGCCCCCACAGCCGTGCCGACAACGCCGCTGGATAAATTTTGTGTTTTCTTAAGCTCGCCCGTGGCTTCCATAACATCTTCCGATGCATCATGGGCGATGGCCGCCCCCGCGAACAGAAGCGCCAGGGATGAACCCATCGTAGAATTTGTCAGAGAATATTCTATTGCCGCCGTTGCGGCGGCGGCCCCCAAAACAATTTTTCTGCGATGTTTATTTAACCAATTTCCGGCGCGTCCGTTTACCTTGGAAAATGTATATTTCAGAATACCGTTATTATAATTTATTTCTTTGCGGCCGTGGTCGTGGCCATGGTGGTGATGATGATTGTCGTTGGAGGGCGCATGATCATGTTCGTGCCCATGTTCATGCCCATGCCCGTGCCCATGTTCGTGCCCGCAGCTGCTGTGCTCGTGGTGTTTATGATCGTGTGACATCTTCCCTGCCTGCTGTGTTATAATATAACACTTTATATGTATATTTTTATGACATTACAACAATAATTTCGGCTTTGCAAAATATGTATACTCGGGCTATAAAAAGAACATGACAAATGCAGCACAGAAAAAAACAAAAAATAAATCAGTATACGCATCCGGGCCAAAGCAAAGCGCGATTGAATCACATACGTTTGCCGTATTGGTGGATAACGAACCGGGGGTTCTGGCCAAGGTTATTGGCCTGTTTTCCGGGCGCGGTTATAATATCGACAGCTTGACCGTGGCGGAAACTGATCATGACGCCAGTTTATCGCGTATTACAATTGTTTGTTCAGGAACCCCGCAAGTCATTGATCAAATCCGTACGCAGCTTGAAAAGCAGGTTCCAGTTCGGCATGTCAGTGATTTAACGGTATCAGGCCCGTTTGTTGACCGGGAACTGGCCCTTGTTAAGGTGGTTGCGGCCGGTGAAAAGCGTATTGAAGCCCTGCGTATAGCCGATATTTTTCGGGCGCGCGTTGTCGATTCCACACTGAATTCATTTGTCTTTGAGGTCACGGGGGATATGGGGAAGGTTGAGGCCTTTTTGGAATTGATGCGCCCATTGGGTATGGTGGATGTCAGCCGTACCGGTGTTGCCGCCATTTCTCGGGGGCAGGAAAGTTTCGCAAAACAATCAATACAATAAAATTACATGGCTTTACGAGAGTGTAATCTTGAAAGCCTTTTAGAGAACAGGAGCTAAAAGATATGTTACAAACGCTTAATTACAAAACCATGAAAATTTTGTGTCTCGCCGGGCTGGTGACCAGTGTTTTGGCCCTCGGCGGGTGCGTAAGCCGCGATCAGGCCGATGCAAAACTTGTTCTGGCGTGTCAAAAAGGGGTTGAATATTTATTGGATGATTATTCAATGATTAAATCAATCAAGCAGACGAATTTTTCTAACATTGCGAATAAAATGGACGGTGATCGCCGCGTCGTGATGGATGTCGTGGTTGATGAAAATTATCTGGAGATTGATAAGACTTTTTCTTGTAATTTCTTTGAAAACCGAGGGTTGATGGGCATGAACTATAGTGCCAATCTGGCGCAGATCGATATGGGCGATGGCGATGTGTATGGCCGCAAAGATGATCAGATTCTGGGTGGTATGAATAAGTGGCTGAACATCACCAAAGAAGTTGAAGCCTATCTGGATTAGGTCTGTTACGCGCAGTCTTATGCGTAAAATGGTCCAGGCTAGGCAGGGATGGCAGATTTTCTGTCTTTTTTGCCTATTTTTACCCTTTTTTATGCCTTTTCTGTTGCGTTGATACCGCGTATTCTGTTTTATGATTATTGATAATGTCAAAAACAAAAGGATTTTAATATGGCCCAGTCAAATGTAGCCCATATCAACCAAGCAAGAGGGAATGAGAGTTCTATGCGTGTATATTATGATAGCGATTGTGATATCGCCTTAATCAAGAATAAAAAGGTCGCGATTGTTGGTTATGGTTCCCAAGGTCACGCCCATGCCAATAACCTGAATGACAGCGGCGTTAAAGATGTGCGCGTTGCACTGCGTGAAGGCTCCGCTTCGCGTGTTAAGGCCGAAAATGCCGGTCTGAAATGTATGACAGTGGCCGAAGCCGCGGCATGGGCCGATGTTTTGATGATCCTGACCCCAGATGAATTACAGGCCGATATTTACAAAGAAGAGATTGCACCAAACCTGAAAAAGGGATCAGCCGTGGCGTTTGCCCATGGTCTGAATGTGCATTTCGGCTTGATCGAGGTGCCTGCCGATAATGATGTGATCATGATTGCCCCTAAAGGCCCAGGCCATACGGTGCGCGGTGAATATACCAAGGGCGGCGGCGTTCCTTGTTTGATTGCCGTGCATCAGGATGCATCCGGTAAAGCAAAGGACATTGCGCTGTCATATGCGTCCGGTGTAGGCGGTGGGCGTTCCGGCATAATTGAGACCAATTTCCGCGAGGAATGTGAAACTGACTTGTTTGGTGAACAAGCCGTATTGTGCGGTGGCATTACCGCCCTGATTAAGGCCGGATTTGAAACGCTGGTAGAGGCTGGTTATGCGCCGGAAATGGCTTATTTTGAATGTTTGCACGAAACCAAGCTGATTGTTGATCTGCTATATGAAGGCGGTATTGCCAATATGCGCTATTCTATCTCTAATACCGCGGAATATGGCGATTTGACACGCGGACCGCGCGTTGTGAATGCCGATGCCAAGGCCGAGATGAAAAAGATCCTGAGTGAGATCCAGACCGGCCAGTTCGTGAAGGAATTCGTCAATGAAAACAAAACCGGCATGCCAACGATGAAGGCCATTCGCCGCATTGAAGGCGAGCATCAGATCGAGGAGGTTGGTGAACGCCTGCGCTCCATGATGCCTTGGATCAAGAAAAACCAGTTGGTTGATAAGACGAAAAACTAGCCGGATATCAATTTGAATGACGTATAAAAAAATAAGGCGCTGAAAGGGCGCCTTATTAATTTTTGTACTGAATGGGGCATATTTACGGGCCTGAAGGCGCGTCGAATTGCTTTCTGGTTTTGTCCAATGCCTCTTCTGTCGCATCGACAGTTGGGCATGAACCAGAAGAAACGCCCATGTCACTTAGGTTTTCCATGAAGGCATCAAAAAAAGGTAGAACGTCTTCCATGGCCTTTGTGGCATCGCTTCCTTCTTTTTTTGTGAATTCAATAAGCTCTGCATAAAAATTACTGTCTTCGCTGGCGTTCAGTTCAGCCCGAAGTGCCATTTCTAATACTACGGCGCGTTCTGTACCTTCAATAAGTTTATCCTGAACTTCGTCTGTTAAATCAGCAAGTGGTGCGTCTCTTAATATATTGACGTTGCGTGCAAAAATTTCTGACAATTCCCGAATGTTGTTTTCTAATTCTTTTTTCATGCTATCTCCTTAAATATAAAATATGGCGAACGCTATCATGGGTATTTACGTAAGTCAATAAATTGTAATAATTCAACTTGAACCATTGCCGATCACGCAGAATATGGTCATATTAGCCCTATGTCATACGAGATCAAAACGCCATACGTTCATATTGATATCCCTTTAAGGGCAATAGGTTTGGCGTTGATTTCATATTTTTTGCTAACGCTGATGAATATGATCGCCAAGTTGCTGGTCGAAGATCATCATATTATAGAGATAGCCTTTTATCGTAACGTGGTATCGGTACTTCCGCTGTTGGGGTATATTCTTGTGACGCGGCAACACCATTTGTTTAAAACGAAAAAGCCAAAGGCACTCGCCGCGCGCGCTATTATCGGCACGATCAGCCTGATGATGACCTTTTGGGCGTTTGCCCTGTTACCGATGGCCGAAACAACGGTTTTGCTGTTTACCGCGTCATTGATTATACCCGCGCTGGGGTATTTTGTATTGCAGGAACGGGTCGGGATTCATCGCTGGAGCGCGATTATTATCGGTTTCTTCGGTGTTTTGGCGATTGTGGGGCTAAAGGGCTTTAGCGGGACATGGCTGGGGATTGGTGTGGCCATTACGGCCGCCTTGATGCACGCGTCATTGGCGCTGCTGCTTCGTTTTATGAAGACCGAAAGCCCGATTACAATTACATTTTATTTTGTGTTGACGGGAATGGTCATGACGGGGGTTTGCATGCCCTTTGTAGCAAGTGTGCCAAGTACCTTTAATCTGTTCCTGCTGATTTGCACCGGCATAGCGGGCGGCATTGCACAATTTTGCCTGACCGCGGCGATAAAATATGCCCCCATTGCGCTGACGGCCCCCATTAGCTACACCGGCTTGGTCTGGGCAACCGGTTTTGACATTGTTATCTGGCATGTTGTTCCGGGGTGGCCGGTTTTTGCAGGAGCCTTTATCGTAATCAGTGCAAATTTATATGTAATTTACCGCGAACATAAAAAGAATAAACGGGTGACGATTGATGAAAACGTTATGGCAGGGGAATAATCCTGTTTTAATCGGCGCCGGATTTGCCGTGATGCAATCAATTATGTTTGCGTTTATGGCCCTGTTTGTGAAGCTGGCAACGGAAATTCATCATCCGGTGCAAGCCATGTTCTTCCGCAGCTTTGTTTGTCTCATTCTATGTGCCTTGGCGCTGTATGGTATGGGCAAGTTGCATATGTTAAAAAAAGCAAATTTGCGTCACCAGATGATCCGCGGCTTGGTGGGGTCAATCGGAATGGTTCTGACGTTTTTTGCGCTTAAAATGCTGCCGCTGTCTGAAATTCAAAGCCTGTTATTTGCCGCGCCGATTTTTGTTGTGCTGCTCTCGTATCCGCTTTTAAAAGAAAAAGTCGGCCTTTACCGTAGCGCGGCTGCGCTAGCCGGTTTTTGCGGCATATTATTAATCATACAGCCCGGCGCCATTTCCAGCTTTGTGGGCGGAATGGTTGGTCTGGCGGCGGCTTTTTTTCATGCACTTATCATGATTATATTGCGCTGGCTTGGGCGCTCGGAAGAACCGTTTGTCACCGTCTTTTATTTCAGTCTCATCAGCTCGGCTCTGGCTCTTCCTGCCTTGCCGTTTTTCTTTAGCATGCCCGGCCTTTATAGCCTGTTTTTATTGCTGATGATCGGGGTGTGTGCTTTTGCCCTGCAGATATGCCTGACCAAGTCTTATACTTATGCCGATGCCAGCATTATTGCACCGATTACGTATTTAAATATGCTTTGGGCGTTGCTTCTGGATTTTTTCGTGTGGGGTTTTATCCCCGGTCATATGGTCGGGGCTGGTGCGGCCATTATTATAACCAGCAACTTTGTTATTATCATGCGGGAATCGCGGAAGAAAAAACGCCCGAAACCAGAGGTCGGTGCCTAACCGAACAGCGCCAAATAGCGCCGCACAGTGCCGCCGCCTGATTATTGGGCCTGATCATTAATGATGTGGGGGCAGGGCTGCCTTATTGACCGCTTATTGCAGGCTCAAGCCCTTATCCGTATACGTTCCAATGGGCGCTCCGCGGCCAAAAATGCCTTTATCTGTACGGTCATAATAAATGCTATACATACCCGCAGGGGCCGTTGTTGTCACCTGAAACACATAGTTGATGAAATCGGCAACGCGGCGCTGGTCTTGGCCAGAAAGGCGCATAAATCCATCCCCGACAATCAAGACAGGTATATCATTATCAACGTCCTGTCCCTTTATCACATTGTTATCATAAAAACCGTCTAAAACGGCGCGAATTGATCCTTTGGCCTGTATCCAGTTTTCAGGGTGCCAGTCTTGCCCGGCATAAAGGCCGTTTTGCCATTGTGTGTTATGTGGCTGCTTTGGATCGTTTAGATAGGGTTTAAAATCCTGTTTGTGCCAGTGTGATGGCCACCAGCTCCAATACCAGGGCTTTGGACTGGCTTGTGCGTCCAAGGCGGTGAAAAGAATAAAAGCGCTACATATTAAGGCTAAAACACGCATATTTGTAATTCCATTTTGTTTTATTATAAATGCTGCATTTTCAATGCATTCTTAACTTATCCCATGATATAATAAAAATATGATTAATACCATGGGAATAGCATTATCGGGTATGAACGCCGCAACGCAGCGTTTGAACGCCAGCGCGTCGAATGTGGCCAATATAACCACGGCCGGATCGCTGGAGGAGGGGGGCAAACCCCCATATGATGCGCTGACGACCCGTCAAAGCGCCGATAGCGCAGGCGGCGTGCGCAGTGAGGTCGTATCGGCCGGGCGCCCGTTTGTGCCGTCTTATGCGCCGGATTCCCCGTTTGCCAATTCCGAAGGGCTGATCGGCGGCCCGAATGTTGATCTGGCCGAAGAAGCGGTAAATCTTAATCTGGCGGAGCTGAGTTATAAAGCCAATGTCGGGGTTTTGAAAACCGCTGATGAAATGAGCGATGAGCTCTTATCCATTTTCGATGACGAGGCCTAAGCGCATTCTTGCCCCTTGCGGCCTTGCTTTATTTCCCGGATAATCAATTCTATGAAATTTGTCTATTTTGGTTATGATTTTATGCTGGAATCGGTCCAGCGCCTGCTTTCCGAGGGGCATGAGCTTCTGGGCGTTTTTTCGTTTGATTGCGATAATGTTTTTAATTTTAATATCAGAACCAAAGAGTTGGCCGAGCGCCTTGATATCCCCTTTAGCACCAATAAGCCTTTGCCGATGGATATCGGGATATTTTGTGATCAGGGCGCGCAAGTGTTTTTAAGCGCGGGATACCCCCATAAAATTCCGCCCGTTGATGAAGACCGCGCCTATGGAATTAATTTTCATCCCTCCTTACTGCCGGCCGGACGCGGGATTATGCCGACGCCAACCATTCTGATGACCCATCCAGAGGCCAGCGGCGTTACCATACATAAGCTCAGCGATGTTTTTGATGATGGCGATATATTGCTGCAGAAAAAAATCCCGATCACCGCGCAAGATGACGTGGAAACCCTGTCTTGTAAAATTGCGATGGCCGCGCCGGATATGCTCTCTAAGGTGTTTCGTGAACTGCCCGCTTTGTGGCAAAGCGCCGCGCCGCAAGACCAATCCAAAGCCTCCACCTTTCCCATGCCGGACGAGGCGATGCGCATGCTGGATTGGGGCAAAACCGTAGAGGATATCAAACGCACCGGCCGTGCCTTTGGCCGTTTTGGCGCGCTGGGGCATTTGGACGGGCGGTTATGGGCCATTTATCACTTTAATGGCTGGACAGAGGCGCATCAATACCGCCCGGGCGATGTTGTTTGCGTCCTGAGCCGTGAAATTGTTGTGGCCGCCAAAGACGGCTTTATCTGTATCAAGGATTTTCAGGAATTGCCGCAATCGTAGCAATCGTAATGTATTACGGGCCTGATTTTATATCTTAACGCCGCACGCACCTGACGTTATTGTAAATACCTTTGAAATTACTCTGCGTAGCCGCACCATCAAATCTTCGGGTCCAACCGCTCCAAGTGTCAACTTGCGTGGAAGACCAATAATAAACACCGCTAGTGTCAAAGTCGAAGTCATTCCCGGGTGTTACACCGGTATCGGCAAGATTGGTATATAAATCATCAAGCTCATTTAGTGCCGGTAGATACCATTCTGGCCCTAAATTTCGGCACGCTTCCGCGGCGGGGTGATTTGCAATTCCGGCCGTTGCCATTGCGTCCGTGTTATCCACACCATCGTTCGAGTCTCCTGTTCCGGCCGTTGCAGTAGAGGAGGTTTTCCATCTAAGCGTGATCGCCGAACCAGTACAGCTCGAGCCATCCCAGCTTTGCCCATGATCGCAGCGCGCCGCATACATGCGGACACCCCCAACCGTGGTGCCCGCATAAATCGCGTTGTCGCTCGTGCAGACCGTGCCAATCGGGCCGGTTAGGCACGGATCACACCCATCCCCAGCGGGGCATAAGGGGGTGTGAAAGGCCATCCAATTTGTGCCGTCGCATCCCTGAAAGGCCTGATAGTCACTGTTGTAACGAATTTCCCCTTCCTTCCCGGTCGGGTCGGCGCAATCGGCATGGGCGGGTGTGGCGGTAAGGATTGAAAAGCAAAGAATACCAATCGCCAATATCGTGGAGTGGATTGTTATTCTTGTATTATGTATTCTTGCCTTTAACATTTGTATTCTTTCCATTTATCATGGCGTTAACGCCGCACGCAGCGAACCACTGCCATTGTTCCGGCCTTTCCTTGAGTGTAGTTTCCTGGGATATCATTCGTGACCAGTACATCTGTGGCGAACGATGAAGCTTCAGATGATGATCTAAAGCTAGTGCCGATTGCGGGTGCGGGCAAATTGGCGCTGCCCAGTGATGCCCAGTTATTATAAATTTCTCTTAATTCGTCAATGGCCGGAAGGTACCAATCTGTACCTCGGTCACGGCAGGCCTGCGCGGCATCATGATCGCCTGCACCGCTGGTTAACAGCCAGTTGGTATTGATAAGGCCATCATCATCCAATTCAGGCGCCGCAGCTGGGTTGCTGCCATTTAAGTCAATATTGACCCCGCCATATTGTAGTGCGGCTTCGTTTGCTGTGGCCACATACATACGCGCCCCGCCGACGGTGTCGCCGGCATAGACCGCGCCATCGCTAGTGCACACGGTACCCAGCGCGCCGGTTAGGCAAGGATCGCACCCATTCCCGGCAGGACAGGACGGATTGTGGAATGATATCCAGTCACTGCCGTCGCATCCCTGAAAGGCCTGATAGTCACTGTTGTAACGAATTTCGCCTTTCTTACCAACCGGGTCGGTGCAATCGGCGTGCGCGGTGGCAGGCAGAAGAAAAATCATTACAAAACTGAATGCTATTAAGTATCTCATTGTTATCCTTTTTACCTTCGTACACACCGTACCTGGCCGTTGCTGTTTTTCGTACCGAGGTAGGGGGTGCCGTCTGCAAAACTTTGGCCTTTAGCATTGGTGAAGGCGTTTTCGGTTGATGACCAGAAAAACGCGGCAGCAAATGTTCCGTTTAAATCGCCAGCGGTGCTGTTGGCGTAAAGTACACTAAGCTCATCAATAGCCGGAAGATACCATGCCGCTCCCAGATTGCGGCAGGCCTCTGCAGCCGGGTGATCGGCCAACCCCGCTGCGGCCATTGCATCTGTATTGGCTGCACCGTCGCTGTCGCTGGTCGTCCCGGTGGTGCCAGATGCCACGGTTTTCCATTGGTATACACCGGCTTCGTCTACTGCTGTTGTGTAAAGCGGCCCACCCCCGTCATCATTGACGTAAATCGTGCCATCGGCGCAGGTCGTGCCCGGCGTTGGTGATCCAGCACATGGATCGGGAATGCACCCATCCCCGGCAGGGCAGGACGGATTGTGGAATGATATCCAGTCACTGCCGCTGCATCCCTGAAAGGCGAGGTAATCGTCGTTAAAGGTGATCTCGCCTTCCTTGCCGGCAGGATCGCTGCAATCGGCCATGGCGGTGGCGGGCAAGAATAAAACAGCCAGCATGGCCAATGCTATTATGTGCGTTGTTTTTATTCCATTATATGTCGTCATAAACTTTGTCATCATCATTGTTTCCGTGCACAGCGGACACGCGCCGCATTATTTTTTGTATTCGAACCGTCCACCGTTCCGGTATTAAAATTCGCTTGCCAGATTTCGGTGGTGTTACGTTCGCGGGAGCTATGGTAGAGCGTACCATCCGTTGCCACGTTTCCAACTGGCGATCCCCCGTTCCAGAGCAACAGCAATTCTTCAATGGCCGGAAGGTACCAATCGCTATGGCCGTGGGCGGTCAATCCATCACAATAGGCGGCGGCGTCATGCGGCTGAACGCCGGCCTCAACGGTATTGGAATCATTGGCCATCATGGCGGCGGTGTAACATTCACCTTTCCAGTCACTGTAACATGAATCGATATAGTAATAATTGGTTTGTCCGTCATTCCATGTTTCGGTTGATTCATGGGCAACGGTGGTCACCAGCATGGGGACATTGCCATCCTGGGTTATACCGGCATAGATGGACCCGTCAGCACATACCGTTCCGGGGGTAGGGGACCTGTAACAAGGGTCGCCGGATTGATACAATGCGGTGATTTCAGTATCCGACAGGGCGCGGCCATACAGGCGGACATCATCAATGGCGCCGTCAAACATATCGGTGTTGTCGTCGCGGCCACCAATCATCAGCGGGTCTGTATTGCCCGTTCCGGTCGAGACAAAACTATGGGACCCGTCCGGCGTGCCGTTCACATAAACTGTTGCGGTGGCTCCGTCATAGGTGGCGGCGACATGATACCATGTATTGGCCGATAAAGTGCTGGCGCCGCGAACACATGATTCGGCGGGATCATCACAATGTATAACTGAATCACCAACACCGTCATTTTCATGCAGGTTAAATGTGATATTGCTGTCGTCTATATCCAAAGTAAATAGATTTTCAATGTGCCGTCCTGCGCCCTTGAAAACAATTCTGTTTTCATTATCCACGCTGCCGAATGTATGGGGGTATATCCATGCCGATACTGTGATATCGCCGGTGATGTTGAGGTCGGCGTCATGCGCCACGCTGACATATTCGCCGGTGCCATCAAATTCAAAGGCCTTATTCATTGGGCCTGATACGCTGGTGGTGCCGGTCATGGTGCCGTTATTGGCGTTGATGGAACTATCCGCGGCGGTTGGGCCGCTGGTTTCATCCAGTTTCCAGTGGCCGGCCATATTGCTGGCTATGGCCGCGCCTTACGGGTTGCCCAATTCATACAGCGCGGCAATTTCACCGCCAGACAGGGCGCGGTTATAAACGCGGATATCATCAAGCGTTCCGTTCACCTGCTCGGTTGCTCCCGGGTCATCCCCGATAAAGCTATGCCCCAGAATGGTCAGTGTTCGATCTTCATGAATGTCTTCAACTTCGTGGCTGGCCTCCAGTACACCATCAACGTATATGTTGATGTCCCCACCGACTGCCTTTGTGCGCGTGGCCGCAATATGATGCCAGGACTGATCAACAACATCGGATGTTCCGCCGTAATTTTCACCATTCCCTGCTGTGCTTTCAATCAAAACACGCACGCGTTTTGCAGTATCAATACCAACCATGAAAACATCTCTACTTCCACCAACGGGATCTCCTAAAATAACCATATACTGGTCGTCAGAGACGCTTGTTCCCGCCGATTTGTACCAACCGGCAATGGTGATGTCATCGTAACTTCCGGTTCCTACAGCCGTTGCCGAAAGGTCGATATAGTCATCGGTGCCATCAAACGTAATGCCTTTATTTACCGGTCCGGCTGTTGTTTCTTCGGCGACGCTGTTGCCGCTGTTATCGTTCCATGTTCCATTGCTGGTTCCGGCGGAATCCACGATGGAGGACCCCGTTGTTTCATCCAGTTTCCAATGGCCGATTAAGCCATCGGCCAGAACGGTTGCTGTCGGGTCGGCGCCGATGCCGCGCCAATCGCCGCCGTCGCAATATTGCAGGATATTAAAGTCGCTGTTGTAAATCAGGCTGCCCGCCTCGCCGGAGGGGTCGCTGCATCCTGCGCCGCCTGCGCTGGCGGGGCCAAGGCCGATCCACTCGCTGCCGTCACAATATTGCATGACATTGTCGTCGCTGTTGAATATCAACTCTCCGCTATACCCAATCGGGTTTTCACACAGTGAGGCATTGCACGTGCCGCCACTGGCACCGTATAACGCCGCGATTTCTGTGTCGGTTAAGGCGCGGTTATAGAGGCGTAGATCGTCTAACGCGCCGTCTTGATATTCAGAATAGTCATTTGTTTCCGCAAACCCTATAAGAAGATCACCGGTGGAGGTGTCCGGTGGCACTGTCACCGCGTCTGTTTCGTCGGCCAGCAATGCGCCGTTCAAATAATATTTATTATATGCTCCGTCCCAGGTTATGGTTACGTAAACCCATGTGTCAACCGGATATACCCAGCCGGTGAAAGAGATTGTGTCTGGGTCGTTGAAATCGCGTGCATGAGACGTGATTAAACGGATTTTACCGTCGACAATATTCCCCCCGCCCGATGTGCGGCCGATGGCCCAGCCGGACCCCCAGCCGCCAGGGTTGTTTTTACTGATCCATGACGGGTTAACGCCTACAACGGCGCCGCTGTCGAAATAAACCCAGCCTGAGACCGTATAGCCGGAGTTGAGATCCAGTTCGGGGGCGTGCGGTACGGTGATGACATTATTGACCGTTTCATCAAAACTCAGCGCGGTGCCAACTTGCCCGGCCATTGTTTCATCGGTGACATTGTTATTCACGCCATCGGTCCATGTTCCGTTATTGCCCTGACCGGAGCTATCGGCGATGGTGGCGCCGCTGGTTTCATCCATTGTCCAATAGCCGACAAGGCCGTTATCAGTGGCCGGGCAGCTTTTCGCGGAGTTAAATATTTTTTCAACTTCGGGCTGGCTCAGGGCGTAGTTAAAGATGCGGACATCGTCTATACCGACCTCTTTCGCTTCATTGGTGTTATAATAAGCATGACCAATATTTTCAAACATTACGCCATCATTATCGCTGTCTATTGTAATTGTATTGACGAGGGTACCGTTCATGTAAACATCAAGGTTTCCGGCACCATCCGCAGCGTAAACGTGGTGTGTCCATTGGTTCAAATAGGGGGCGGTACTGACGAAAGGCACATTGGTAGAATCATCATCAAAAGCGTAATCGCCGTTCCATGATATAAACGCATCAATTACCCCTCGGCGTCCAAAATAATAGCCTGACCCGCCCGGATCAAGCAGCCATAAGGAAATTGTCCACGGATCGCTGGCGGCAAAATTAATGTCGGTGAAATTGACATCATCATCAACGCCATCGAAATAAAGCGCGGTTCCTACAGGGCCAGGGATACTGTCTGCTCCAGTAAGTCCACCGCCCATCGTTGCGTCTTCGCCGTTGCCTGAGCTGTCGGCGGCTGTTGTGCCGCTGGTTTCATCCAGTCGCCACCAACGAATTAATTCTTTGGTCGGGGTGCTTTTCTGCCCATACAGGACGGAGGCTTCCTTACCCATATTGACCCATTCACTGCCGTTGCAATATTGCATAACGGCGTAGTCCTGATTGAAGATGATTTTTCCGGCGTCATATGAGTTTCCGCATTGATAAAGGGTGCTGTAGTTATACAACTCGGCAATATCAAGGGCGGTTAGCGGGCGGTTGTAAAATCGAACATCATCTATAGCCCCTTCGTAATCCTCGTCGTTTGCTTCAGTGATACCAAAAATTAAGGAAACAGCACTATCAGCAATATTTCCTGACTTTGCGAAGGATAAACCAGTATTTTGACCGTTTTTATAGAGTGTTAAATTTGCTCCGTTATAAACACTGCAAAAATGTTGCCAAGTACCATTTGTATCAACAATATCTTCGCTATATACGTTTGTTGCAATAAAGCTAGGCGTAAATAAGACGGTTCTCCACCCACCATTGGCAGGGCTATATTGAAAAGCGTTGAAAGATAAGTCTTTCCTTAGAACCGAGATGGTTTCCGTACTTAGAACCATAGAGGTTTTTACCCACAAACAATATGTCGCTTGGCCCAATCCATCCATAATCGTGACATCGCCAAAATCTACGCCATCATTATCGCCATCAAAATAAACCGCGCCACTTCCTACGCGTCCATCGATGATCGTCGTATCCCCGATAACGCTTCCATCATTTGCGCCGATACTATCGGTATAGTCACCGTCAAATTCCCAATGGCCCACAAGGCCGGTGGTAATATCCTGCGCCTGAACTGGGGAAGCGGGGCCGATGCAGCCAAACAGCAACGTTGCCGCGCCCAGAGCCGTACACAGGGCGCGGTGAGCGCGCTGCTTGCTAATAAAGGCTCCGTTTGTGCTCGGATCTGGCCGTTGGATGTGCTTTTCTCTCATCATGTCCCGTTGCTTTAACTTAGCCGATTTTACCCTGTTTTTGTCTTTGTACCAAGAGTGTTCCGGCAATGCCGCCCAATGATAACAGCAAGATCAACAGCGCCAGGGCGTGCCCCTTTTCGATGCCGTATCCGGTGTGGACTTTCATGCCGTTCATGTCGTTTTGCATGGTCTCCAGCGTGGCCAGAACAACCTCTTGCTGTGCTTTTACCGCGTCCAGCTCGGCCTTCAGGGTCTCGTTTTCGGTTTTTAGGGCTTTGGTCGCCTCGATCATCGGGGCGATCAACCCGGTGTAGTTCACCGATTTTGTGCCCATTTCATCATCGGCGGTGTTCACCAGCTCGGGGAAGATCTCCTCTAGCTCCTGCGCCATCACACCATATTCAACCCGTCCGCTTTCATCGCCCTTCATGCGGAAGGAATAGGTATCCACTGCGCTCAGGCGATTGATCATGTCCTCGGCGCCAAGCGGCGTAATATCGGTTTTCAGGCGCCGATCGGAAATGTCAGTCAACGTGCCTGTGTATTGAATATCGCCGACGACATGCAGTTCAGTATTCGGACTAACGGTTCCAATACCCACTTTACCGCCCATGATGGACATGACTTGCGAATCTATGATGTTGACCCCGCTTTGGTCACCCATGAAGATACCAAAGGAGTAATCCCCGGTTACGATCGGATCCGGATCCGCGCCGACAAAAAGGCCGTATCCCATGGCATGGCTACCGACGACATTGACTTCGCTCCCAAAGGCTATGCTTCGCCCGCCAGCGGCAATTGTATCGTGACCAATGGCAATGGCGTTTCCGCCTGTTGCTCTCGCATTGTCACCAACCGCAAAGGCGCCGCTGGCGGTGGCTTGAACCTGATATCCCATGGCAAAGGTGCCGTTGCTGCTGGCTGTTCCCCCGGCGAAGGCGGCGGCCCCTGCGCCCGAGGCGTTGGAGCCCGCACCGGCAGCAAATGATTCGCCTCCGGAAGCCTGAGAGTTTCCAATAACCAGACTGTTGGCGCCGATATTGGTTTCATTCCATCTGGTGCCTGTGGCGGTTCCGACGCGCAGGGCGTTTTTATCGCTGTGATAAATCAGACCATTGGTGCCGCCATCAAATCCGGCCGATGTCATGGTTTCACCCGTATTTAGGATATGGAAATTCTCCCGTGTGATATGCGTGGTGTTGTCGGTCCAAAGGGCGCTACTTGGGTCATCACATGCACCATTAACCCAGTTTCCGCTGCCTGTGTTGTAAACCAGACATTCACCGTCACTTGGTGCGGTGTCTACGTTGCTCAGGGAATTCAGCGCCAGATAGGTTGGCGGAGATGCACTGACGGAGCCCACACGCACGCCGCCATTGACATCCAGCGTGGTGACGGGGTTATTGGTGCCGATCCCCACCTGTTCGGTGCCGGCCGTGCCGTAATGAATGCGGCCACTGCCCAGATCGGTCCAAAGGCCGGGGCTACCGCCGCTGACGATTTGAACCCAGTCGCCGGCTGTGGAGGAATAAACCTCATAGGCATCATTGTCGCTGTTGAAACGGAGCATCCCGTCGACGCCGGTGCCCGGACGCTCGCCGGTCGTACCGGATGGCAGAACGATGGCATCGGTCGCCGCACCCACATCAATGGCACCGCGTGCCGTTAATTGTGTGGCCGGAACGGCCGGATCAATTAATAATTTACCGCCAAAAAGCCCCATCGTTTGTGTTGCGTTGAGATCAACGCCGCTCTGGTCGCCCATAAAAATACCTAGTGACTGTGTCCCACTAACTTGCGGAGAAGTCGTGATCGTGACGGCATCATCAATTAGACCAATCGCCATAGAACCGTCACCGGCACCGTCACCGGCTGTACCTGATCCGGCAATTACTTCTTTACCCATTGCCATACTGTTAATGCCGCTGGCTACTGTTCTACTACCTGTGGCGATACTATTGCTGCCGCTAGCTTCTGAATATAAACCGGCTGATAGGCTATATGTACCGCTAGCTGTAGTTTCGCCATTGAAGGCCGCGCTGCCTTGGCCACTGGCCGTTGTTGATATCCCTGTAGCCATGCTGGCAGCGGCACTGGCGGTGGCGCGATCACCTGCAGCAAAACTACCCCAAGCCCCGCTAGCGACGGTTTCACTGCCTAAAGCAACGCTGCCATTATTGCCTGATGCTCTTGTGTCGATACCAAATGCAAAAGAGTTAGAACCGATATTGCTATTATCCCACTGGGCTGCTGTTGCGCTACCTGCGCGTAAAGATCCTTTATCTTGATCCCAGATTAATGCGTTACCAACACCGCCATTGAGGCCAGCGCTGTCAGTTGTTTCACCCGCATTCAAAATATGGAAGTTCTCGCGCGTGATATATTGTGTGTTGTCGGTCCAGAGGCTGCCGCTGCCGCTCATCAGGCCATCAATATCGGCGGCGGTGAAACAATCGCTTCCGTCATCGGCGCAGTAATTGGTGGCGCCGATATTGCCAGTGATGTCGACGGTCAGGCCCGAGCTAATGGTGCTGGAGCCAACGGCAACCTTGTTGGAGGTATAGACAACGCTGTCTGCGGTGTCCAGGGTCCAGTCAATGGCCGGTGCCGCCTGACCGGTGATCCGGCCGACGCGCATACCGCCCAGCGCATCGCTGTATTCGATAAAGGCTTCGCCGCCATCATCGGGCGCCCAGATACCGGCGCCTTCGGCACCGCCGCCGCCAACATCAACCCAGCCTGTACCATCCCAGAATTGTAACAATCCGGCATCACCGGCATCGGTGGCAAAGATGGTCATCCCTTGTTGCGTGGCGTCAAATGTGCCGGCCGTGGTCATGGTGTCGCGCTGGGCCAGTGTCATACGCGGCGGTAATATACCCTTTGTGGTGGAGGTAATATCCAAAATGGCCGTTGGTTCCGGCGTGGCCGTACCAATGCCGACATTGTCGTTGGTTGCGCTGTCGACGAACAGAACGCTGGTATCCACCGCCAGATTGCCGCCAACAGACACCAGATCAGTGGTGGCATTGACGGTTAAAACGGTTGCATCCACGGTCATTGACCCGGCCATATCAACCTGGCCATTGGATTGAATGGTCATGTTGGTGGTGCCGTCATTGACAAAAATGATTGAGTTTGTCTGCCCATTATCGGTGGTGTCGACATCGATATAGGTATCGCCCACGGCCTCTACCTGTACGGCGTCCGGGGCGTCAATCAGACGGTCACTTGGCGGAATGATGGATGACGCATCGGTGAAGATCAGGCCATCCCCTGTGCCGTTAACCACCACCAGTTTATCCGCATCGGCCGCGCCACCCGCATAGGCGCCTGGCGTGTCGGCCAAATCAACAAACCCGTCGGAACCAACGCCGTCACCGCCGCCGCTTCCTGAACAAATTTCAAATTTTAAACCTGTTGTTCCGTCTGATTTCAAACATAAATCACTGCCGCTGGCTGTGGCGGCCAATTCTTCAATATCGACTTCGCCATCCTTAATTTTGGCGGCTGTCACGGCATCATCGACCAGTTCAGCCGTATCCACGGCATCATTGGCCATTTTGGCGTTGGTAATGGCGTCATTGGCGATGGTGACATCCCCATTGTCGGCGATTGTGGCATCCGCGCCCATGGTTTGCGGTGTAAAGACGCCGGTCGTGCCATCGGCGATTAATATTTTTCCGGCATCGGCCGCGCCATTCATGCTGAGGTTTCCTGCAAAACTGACATTACCCAATGAATCTACGGCGAAAACCTCTGTGGTGCCGTCACTTTGATACAGGGTAATCGGGTTGGTTGAACCGTCATTGGTCGTACTGTTTATCACCGTATCGGTCACAATATCACCGGTTATGCTGAGGTCATCATTAATGGCAACCGGGTCTGTGCCGTTATCATTGGCGATATTGCCGTTCACATTCACATCACCGGTCACATCCAGCGCGTCATTGATATTGACCACGCCATCGGCATCACTGGTAATGTCGCCATCAATATTGGTGCCGCTGTCGAAATCGGCCAGGCCGGTGACGTTCAATGTGTCATTAATGGTAATCGGGTCTGTGCCGTTATCATTGGCGATGTTGCCATTTACATTCAATGTTCCTTGCAAATCGGTTGCACCGGTGACGGCAAGGTCATCATTAATCGTGGTCGCCCCGTTCAGGGTGGTGGTGTTGGTTCCATTCACAACCAGATTACTGTCCAGATTGGTTGATGTCGCGGTAATCGTGATGGGGTCTGAACCGGGGGTGAGGGATTGAATGCTGTTGGTGATAACATCGCCTGTTGTCACGATATCGTTACCAAATGACGCCCCGGCGGTGAATGTTGAATCGGTGGCGCTGGTTACGTTCAGCTTACCGCTAAATGTCCCTTCCCCTGTGACATCAATATTTTTATTGATGGTGGCATCGGCCCCGGCATCCGTCCAAAGACCGCCTGATCCTGTAACGGCTTCTGCATAGGTTAAAACTTCAATGAGATCGTCATTATCCTTCCCACCGCCGGCGGCCTGGGCACAGGTTGTTGTGATTGCTCGGTCCGGCCCCCCGGTGATCAGGGCAATCGCCGCGGCGTTGGGGTCGTTCGCGCCGTCCAAAGTGTCGGTACATCCTGTATTTGATGCCCCGTTATTCCATACACAATACCCGTATGTCTGGCCCCATGGGTCAGTTTGAGAGGCCCCAATCGCCCCGGGAAGTAAACCACCATCTGATGGGCCGGGGGAACCGCCGCCCGACCATGGGCGCGCCTCGGTAAATTCTGTTGCCGCCGGGTCGGCTGTAACATCATCGGTGGCGCCACAATGGCTGTTGGAACTGGCATCTTGTAACACCAAACGGGCATTCAGGCGCATTTGTGATTTGGCCTCTTCGATGCGGTTAATTTCGACCATGGTGGTCAGGGGGCCTCGCATGGTGGACATGATACCGGCGCCCAGTACGCCAACAACGGCCACCGCGCCAAATAGGGTAAAGAACACGTTCCCGGCCTCGGAGCGGCGGTTGCGGCTCCGTTGTTTGGACTGGGCAATATCTCGTTCAAGCCCGCCGATGCCAAAGGCCTTACGCAGCCTTGCCAGCCTGCCGGGGTGTGATGAACGTTTATTGTTGTGCTCTGTCATATTTATCGTCTTCCATCAAGATGGTTGCTCGTTACTTTGTCGTGGGCGGGGATGTTTGGGGCTTCCCCGTGGTTCAAAAGGACATTATCGGGGGGTGCGATATTGCGGCGCTGCGCAATCGCATCATAACAACAGGGAATTGTCGTATTTGCATGCTTCAAATGGATTTGGCCCCCAAAAGCCTTTCTTCAATTATGGCATAAATTCTTCATGCCGTAAATTTCCCACTTCTTCTATTATTGATAAAATTTGTTTATAAATTGTTATCAATTCGAGAAAATATCGTATTTATTTAAAAAATTTGTGGTTTTACTAGGAAATTACCCCAATAAATGCGGTTATTTTGTTTGGCGCACTTTTTTCGCTCAGGCGCGCAGGCGCTATTTTTTCGCTCAGGCGCGCAGGCGCGCTACGCGGCGGCTGGAATTAAGGTTTTTTGGATATAATGAAGCGGGCTATTGCGGCACTGGGATGCCGAATTTATTCAGGGCATCACTTTGTTTTTGTATGACAGCGTTTTCGTCAAAATCTTCAATCAGTTCGTTGAAGAGGCGGTACCAGTTGACTTCGGCGTTCAGACGGATAAACACCGAACCCAGCCCTAAAGCGGCGCGGTCCATAAAGACAAATTCGCGCGGAACTTTTATTCCGCCGCGCTGTTTGCCCAGTTCACGCAACTTGGCATGAACTTTTTCGGCGGTTTCTCTGCCATATACAGCGCCGTCCGCGGTGCCGATCACGCGGGCTTTGTCTTCCATCAATGGCCCGTACAGGAAGTTTGCCCATATATTCAAGGTTTCGATCTGTTCTTTCGACAGGTCTTTAAATCCCCATGTTTCATAGGCATGCACCGCCAGGGCCATATCATCGTTCATCAGGGCCTTGTACAGGTTGATCACCCCGCCGACAAAGGCCGGGCGGAATGCGCGGACGCATCCGAAATCCAGCAGATTAATCGATAAATCATCCCGGACCGTATAATTACCCAAATGCGGGTCACCGTGAATGACCCCGTAATAATACAGCGGCACATACCAGGCGCGGAACATATTCAGCGCGAGCGTGTTGCGCGTTTCGGCGGGCGCGTCTTTATAGGTCAGAATTTTATTGCCCTGCATCCAGGTTGAGGTAATCAGCCGCCCTGTCGATAAATCATCAATAATATGCGGGACGTGCACGTTATCTTCATTCTGCAACATATATTCATACAGCCGCGTGTGACGCGCTTCCAGCTTGTAATCCAGCTCCTCCTGCAGGCGCTCGGCCAGTTCTGCATGAATATGAGCGGTTTCGATGGATTTATCGTAGCGTTCATAAATCGAAAATATAATACGAAGCTGCTTTAAATCGGCATCAATGGCCGATTGCATGTCCGGGTATTGCAGCTTACAGGCCAGCTCTGTGCCATCATGGCTGGTGGCCTTATGGACTTGCCCCAGACTGGCCGCCGCGGCGGCCTCCTTTTCAAAACTTTTAAATTTGCTTTGCCAATCCGGCCCCAGCTCTGTTTTCATGCGGCGGCGAACGAATGGCCAGCCCATCGACGGGGCGTCGGATTGAAGTTGTTGCAGTTCCTGTGCGTATTCTGCGGGCAGCGCCTCCGGGATGGTGGCCAAAATTTGCCCGACCTTCATCAATGGGCCTTTTAGATTGCCCAGCGCCTTAACCAGCGCCTCTGCGTGGTCCTGACGTTCTATCTGAATGCCGAAATATTTTTCACCGGCCAATTTTGCAGCCAACCCGGCCATTGTGCCTGATACCTTGCCGTAGCGCATCAGGCGCCCGCTTAAGGAGGTTCTGTCACTCAGGTCGCTTGTGTTGTCGGCATTGCTCATATGGTATTAAATGGCGTTTGCTTTGATAAAAGTCCAGCCTTAAATCAATGTGCAACTCTGTTTTGGGCTGATTTGGGCTTTTTTGCCTGTAATTTGTCTGCAAAGCGTGTATTTTTATGAAATGAGCAAGGCAGATATACAACATATTCGCGATACAATTTTGCGCCGCGCCCTTGAAGACGTTGCGTTTGATGGCTGGAGCGCTGACCTGCTTGAGCAGGCCGCCCGGCAGGAAGGGCTGGAAGACGGGACGGTGCGCGCGGTTTTCCCCGGTGGTCTGACAGAGGCATTGTTGCACTTTTCGGATTACATTGACCGTTTGATGTTAGAACGCCTGAGCGGTGTAGACCCGCAGGAGATGAAAATCCGTGACCGCGTTCGCTGCGCTGTTATGGCCCGTTTTGAGGTGATGGCCCCGTATAAAGAGGCTGTGGCGCTTTCGGCCCGCTATTGGGCGCGGCCATTGACACAAATGCATGCGGGTAAGCTGGTCTGGCGCAGCGCAGATGTAATCTGGATCTGGGCCGGTGATACGGCGACCGATTATAATTATTATACCAAACGCGGCCTTTTGAGCGGTATTCTGGTTTCGGCCTTGCCGGTCTGGCTGAATGATCATGATGATGGTCTGCAAAAAACCCGTGATTTTGTTGATCGGCGGATAGAGAATGTGATGCAATTTGGTAAAATTATCGGTAGAATCAAAAAATAGTATGAAATCAAAATAATCTGGAGAGTTTCTTTGTTTATGTTGTCTCGTCGTGTTTTGGGCCTGTCTTTCTGTCTGGCCGCCAGCCTTTTTATTTTTAGCGCAGAGCCCGCCCATGCCAAAAAAAGTTTCTTTGAGGCCATGTTTGGCTGGATGTCGGCAGAACCGGAAGGCCCGGACCCGGCCGAGACCTTGCAGGCGCCATTTGCCTATGATGCCGCCAAAACAGGATCCAATAACGGCTTAACGGGAAAGCAGGAAAATGCGGTTCCCCTGAAACACGCCCATACCAACGAAGCGGAGATCGGCAAATGGCTGATTACCGCCGTGTCCGATGTGATGAGCTATCAGGTTGGTGATAACCCGGACATCGCTTCGGCCAATGAGAAATATTTTGCCCAGAGCGGTAAGCGGCAGTTCCAGGACTTTGTCGAGAAAAATAATATCGCCAAAGTTATTGAATCCGGGCGTTTTAATATCCGTTCTTTTGTAAAAGAAAACCCGCTTTTGCTGAATTCCGGGACAGCCAATGATCGCTTTCGCTGGCTTTATGAAGTGCCGATCATGGTGAGCTATATGGACTCCGGTGATTTTGATTATAAAACCAAGGATCCTGTTAACCAGCATATTGTCCTGACCATTCAGGTTGGCCGTTTTGCCAAAACCGATGACGAAAACAATGTTTTTGATGTGCTGATCGAAACCTGGGATGGTAAATCACAGAAAATTGAGAAAAATTAAGCAATTTTGCTGGGATTCTGCGCTGTTTTGTTTATGATCAATTATCCGAATCATAAACAAATAAGACTTTTAGAAGGAGTATCTCTGCCATGTCCGAGAACGTAGCCAGCTTTCCGCAATCCGAAAATACCGAAACAGAGGCTCCTGAAGAATCGGCCCCTGCCGATGTCGGGGGGGTGGCCGGTTCACGTCTGAAATCATTCATCGAGCGCATTGAGCGACTGGAAGAAGAAAAAGCCGCCCTGATGGAGGATATCAAAGAAGTCTATGCCGAGGCCAAAGGCACCGGGTTTGATACCAAAACCATGCGTAAAATCGTATCTTTGCGCAAAATGGATCACGAAAAACGCCGCGAAAGCGAAGAATTGCTGGATCTTTATAAATCTGCGATTGGTATGTATTAATCCAGATTGATCGGCCGAGAGGGGGGTGCCTTAGGATAACCCCTTCATTTGGTTTGCTTTTTCAGCTTCGTCATTTCGTTTGTAAAATTTATGGGGGTGGGGGGTCTTGTCCCGCCCTTTTATTTTGCGCAAGTTTTGTATGCGGGCGTTCTCCGGGGCTTTTTTAGCCCGGATTGCGGCCAATTTACCGTCTCATTGTATGACTTTATTCCTAATTGGTCAAGCGGGATTAAAGGCAGGGCTTGAGCCGTGCATTTATGGCGCATTCGAGTATAGTATCCGCGCACTCTATTCTACGCATTCTAGGAAATATACTATCGCGCATTCTATTCTGGGCATTCTATTCTGGGCATTTTATCCAGCGCATTCAATCCAGCATTGCATAAAACCCTGCGTATAAGCGCGCTCAGGGCTATGCGTCACAGATGCGCTGTTTATTTGCCCTCAATTAATTTATCAACGATGGTCGGGTCCGCCAGTGTTGAGATATCGCCCAGTGAATCCAGTTCATTGGCCGCAATTTTTCGCAGGATACGGCGCATGATTTTGCCGGATCGCGTTTTGGGCAAATCGGGTGAGAAATGGATAACATCCGGGCTGGCGATGGGGCCGATGATTTTTCGTACCAGCGTCACAATTTCGCCTTTTAAGTCATCATTGGCGTCTTGTCCTTCATTAAGGATGACATAGGCATAGATGCCTTGCCCTTTCAGATCATGGGGGTACCCGACAACGGCGCTTTCGGCCACGGCTTCATGTTCGTTAATGGCGCTTTCGATTTCCGCGGTGCCAAAGCGGTGCCCCGAGACATTGATTACATCATCCACGCGGCCGGTGATCCAGTAATAGCCATCTTCATCCCGTTTGACACCATCGCCGGTGAAATATTTTCCTTTGAAGGTTGAGAAATAGGTCTGGATAAAGCGGTCATGATCGCCATAGATAGAGCGCATTTGCCCGGGCCAGCTGTCCAGAATGACAAAATTCCCTTCGCATTCGCCTTCCAGCGTGTTGCCCTCATTATCGACAATGGACGGCTTTACGCCGAAAAACGGTTGGCATGCGCTGCCTGGTTTCATATCGGTAACACCGGGAAGCGGCGTCATCATGTGGCCGCCTGTTTCGGTTTGCCACCATGTATCCACGATGGGGCAGCGTTTTTCGCCAACGACATTGTAATACCACAGCCATGCTTCGTGGTTAATCGGTTCGCCCACCGTACCAAGAATGCGTAATGATTTTCGGCTGGTTTTTGTGACATGCTCATTGCCCTGTTTTAACAGCGCGCGTATGGCCGTCGGGGCCGTATAGAAGATATTGACCTTGTGTTTATCGACGATTTTCCACATGCGTGACCAATCAGGATATTGCGGGACGCCTTCATAAACCAGTGATGTTGCGCCATTGGCCAGCGGGCCATAAACGATATAGCTGTGGCCGGTAATCCAGCCGACATCGGCCGTACACCAATAAATTTCGCCGGGTTTGTAATCAAAAGTGATTTCATGCGTCATGGCGCACCAAACCATATACCCGCCGGTTGTGTGCAAGATGCCCTTTGGTTTTCCGGTGGAGCCGGACGTATACAGAATAAACAATGGGTCTTCGGCGTCCATTTCGGTGCAATCGCATTTGGGCACTTGCGATCCGACAATTTCATGCCACCAGATATCGCGCGCGTCATTCCATTTTATGGCGCCGCCGGTGTGTTTGTACACCAGCGTTTTGATATCCGCGCCTGAAATTTGAATGGCTTCGTCCGTATTGGCTTTCAGGGGCACTTTTTTGCCGCCGCGCAGGCCCTCATCGGCGGTGATAACCAGTTTTGGGCGGCAATCATCAATGCGATTGGCCAGGGAATCGGGCGAAAATCCGCCAAATACAACGGAATGTACGGCGCCAATGCGCGCGCAGGCCAGCATGGCGTATGTGGCCTCTAAAATCATAGGCATATAGATAATGACGCGGTCGCCTTTTTCGACGCCCAATTCCTTCATCGCATTGGCTAGTTTCGATACCTGAATTTGTAAATCGGCGTAAGTGACGCTCTGATTGGGGGATTTTGGGTCATCCGGCTCAAAGATCAACGCCGTATCATTGCCTTTGCCGTTTTCGACGTGACGATCAACGCAGTTATAACAGGCATTCAGTTTGCCATCTTCGTACCATTTGATATCGACATTGCCCTCGAAAGAGGTGTTCTTGATGATGGTGGGTTGTTTAAACCAGCTGAGGCGTTTGGCCTGCACGGCCCAGAAAATGTCGGGTTGTTCCAGTGATCCGTGATACATCGCCGCATATTTGTCGGCATCGACATGGGCGTTTTTTACAATGTCTTTGCTCGGTTTATAGATTTCGGAACTCATCAATACATCTCCTTTTACGCAAAAATCCGATAAGGGGCGATTCTAACATATTGAGCAGGGCTGTAGAGTCACACTTGTTGTGCGGCGCAATATTTGTGCGCGCTGCCTATGGGCTTGTATTACAGCCGGGACTTTCTACAGGCCGCCCATCTTGGATATTAAGTCCCATTCATCCTTTTTAACCGGTGAAACCGACAGGCGGGATTGTTTCACCAGGGCCATATCGGCAAGCGCTGGTGTGGCCTTGATGTCCTTCAATGTAACCGGCTTTGGCATGTCCTTGACGGCCTTGAAATCGACCATGCCAAAACGGCCCTTGGGGTCTGTGTGGTCAGGGTAATATTCTTTGACAACCTCAACAATGCCGACAATCTCCAGACCTTTATTGGAATGATAGAAAAAAGCCTGATCGCCAATTTTCATGGCCTTCATGTTGTTCGAGGCCTGATAATTACGCACGCCATCCCAATGTTCGGTGCCTTTTTCTTTTTGCTGATCCCAGCTCCATTTAAACGGTTCGGATTTGATTAACCAATATTGCATCGGGCTCTCCTTATCTGTGTCTGGTTGTCTGTGTCTGGATGGTTGCTTCTGGGCGGTTATTTTCCGGTTATTTCATAACTGAACGGCCGGTTGAGCATTTCCTCAATCGCATCATCGACGCTGTATTCGCCTTCAATCAGTTTGTTGACTGTTTCGGTGATTGGCATGTCCACCGCATGTTTTTTGGCCAGGGACAGCGCGGATCTGACGGTATGAACGCCTTCGGTGACGGCTTTGCGGCCGCCAAGAATGTCCTCGATGCTTTGGCCCTTGCCAAGCGCCGCCCCCAGTGAGAAATTGCGCGATTGCATGGATGAACATGTCAGGGTTAAATCCCCGATGCCGCACATTCCCAGCAAGGTTTCACGGCTTGCGCCCATGGCCACGCCAAGGCGTGCAATCTCGGCCACGCCGCGTGTCATGATGGCGGCGCGGGCGCTTTCACCCAGTTCGCGGCCCGTTACCACGCCGCAGGCAATGGCGATGACGTTTTTAATGGCGCCGCCCAGCTGGGTTCCGATGACATCGGTGGTGGCATAGGGGCGGAAACCGGGCACGCCCAGTGCTTTTTGCAGGCGAATCGCGGTGTCTTTGTTTTTGCAGGCAATGGTTACCGCACCGGGCAGGCCGCGCGCAATTTCAGAGGCAAAAGTCGGGCCGGTCAAAATGGCGTGCGTGCAATCGGGCGCGACTTGTTCCAGAACCTGAGTCAGCAACAGGCCGCTGTCCAGTTCAATTCCCTTGGAACAGATCACCAATGGTTTTCCGGCGGGCAGTTGGTCTTTCATCGATTCAACCGTTGCGCGGATATGTTGGGCCGGGGTCACCAGTAAAAGGATATCGGCCTGTGCGGTCTCGTTTAAATCGTTGGTGGCCTTTAGATTGTGGCAAAGCGGAACACCGGGCAGAAACAGGCTGTTTTCGTGTTTGGTATTAATCGAATCAACGACCTCGCTTTCCCGCGCCCATAACAGGACATCACGCCCGTTGCTGGACAGGACTTGCGCCAAGGCGGTGCCCCATGCACCGGCACCGATTACACCGATTGTCTGCGTGTTGGATGTCAAGCTCTACCTCATCTGTTTGTTATTCATATTCGCGGCGCGGCATCGTGCCGTTTACGCTTTCACACCTGCACCATGCCGTGGCGGCGCGCCGGGGTCAAGAGGCCATCTTGGTCTGGCCTGAAAGTCAAGCCCATCAACAAGTCCCAGCCTGAATCGTTCCACGCCTGCCCACGCAATCATGGCGGCGTTATCCTGACAAAGGCCAAGCGGCGGCGCATAAAAACGCATATCATGGCCCTCACATAATGTTTCCAGCGTGGCGCGAATGGCTGTGTTGGCCGCCACGCCGCCTGATACCACCAAAACGGGCCGTTCCTGGCTATAATGCGATTTAAATTGCGTGATGGCGTTGTTGCAGCGATCTTTCAAAACCTCGGCCATCGTGTTTTGGAAAGCGCAGGCCAGATCGCGAATATCCTCGCGTTTTAAATCCCCGGCGGGAAGTTTTTCAACGTGGTTGCGGATGGCCGTTTTTAACCCGGAAAAAGAAAAATCGCAGCCATCCCGTCCTTTCAGCGGCTTTGGCAGCGCAAAGCGTTTGTTTGCGGCTTTGGGGTCGCTGCATTCGCTGGCAATGGCCTGAATATTCGGGCCGCCCGGGTAAGGCAGGCCCATAATTTTGGCCGATTTGTCAAAACATTCGCCCGCGGCATCATCCAGTGTTGTACCCCAGCGTTTATAGCGTCCCGGCCCCTCAACGACCAGAATTTGTGTATGCCCGCCTGAAATTAATAAAAGAAGATACGGAAACGCAATCTCCGGGTCGGTTAAGCGCGGTGTCAGGGCGTGCCCTTCCAGATGATTGATACCCAGAAACGGTAAGTCATGGGCGGCTGCGATAGCCTTTCCTGCCACCATGCCGACCATGACCCCGCCAATAAGGCCGGGCCCCGATGTGGCCGCCACGCCGGACAGGGCCGCAAAATCCAGACCGCTATCGTCCATGGCGGCCTTGATCAGCGTATGCAGGTGATCAATATGGGCGCGCGCCGCAATTTCGGGTACAACGCCGCCAAAGGCCCGGTGCTCATCCAGCTGGCTTAGAACCAGATTGGATAATATATCGCCTTTGTCGTTGACGATTGCAGCCGCGGTTTCATCGCAGCTTGTTTCAATGCCCAAAATGTGGATAGTGTCATTCATAACAAAGACCTAAACAGCAATTAAGTGGAGCTGTCAAATGCAAACAAGACCAGTCGAAAAAATAAAAATCGGGACGCGCGGATCGCCTTTGGCACTTAAGCAGACCGATATGGTAAGTCAGGCCCTGCGCGCGGTTCGCCCTGATCTGGAGATCGCAGTCGAGATTATTAAAACGTCCGGTGATTGGAAACCCTCGGACGGGGAAGTGCCGCTATCGGCGCAAAATGGCGGCAAGGCACAATTTGCAAAAGAGATTGAGGCGGCCATGTTGCGCGGTGATATTGATATTGCCGTCCATTCCATGAAGGATATGGAGAGTTTTTTACACGATGATCTTGTTATTCCATGGATGTTACCGCGGGAAGATGCGCGGGATGCGCTAATCTGTGGTGATCTGGCCAAAAATAGCCAAAAAATACATGATTTACCAATGGGATGCCGCGTTGGTAGTGCCAGTGTGCGCCGCGGCGCCTTCATACGGGCATTGCGTCCGGATTTAAAGGTTGAACCGTTTCGCGGCAATGTGCAAACGCGCCTGCAGAAATTAAAATCCGGGCAGGTTGACGTGACCTTATTGGCAGTTGCCGGATTAAACCGCCTTGGCATTGCCAATGAAATGAGTGCCATTATCCCCGTTGAGGATATGTTGCCGGCCTGCGCGCAGGGGGCTGTGGGGATAGAGCTGCGTAAGGATATGTTGGATGAATTGTCCTTTATTGGCCAAATATCATGTGAAAAAACAGTAGCTTGTGTTTCTGCTGAGCGCGAGGTGCTGCGCGCTTTGGTTGGGTCGTGTCATACACCTGTCGGGGCCTATGCGATATGGGACGGCAATGAAATATTCTTGCGGGCGCAGGTATGTTCTCTGGACGGGCAGCGCAGTTTTAAGGCAGAGGGCCGTAAAGTGATTACGGAGCCCGGCGATGCCGTTGCGCTGGGCGCAGATATCGGGCAGGCCCTCAAGCAAAAGACGCCGGATGATGTCTTGGCGGAAATTATGGGGTAACTATGTATGGGATTGATGGGAAAATTCAGGCTGAGCGTATGCCGACAAGAATGACGAAAAAGGGCGTGTAGAATGAATAAAGTCGCCGGAAAAACCCTTTTGATTACGCGCCCGCCGGATCAGGCCGCGGCGGATGCGGCGTTTTTCAAACCATACGGTCTGCATACGGTAATTGCCAGTACCTTGCGGTATGAAGATTGCAAGGCGGATTTACCGGCCGCAGGCGATATTGATGCCCTGATTGTCACCAGCGCGCGCGGCGTTGATACCGGGCTTAATGATCTGGGCGCGTACCGTGATAAGGCCATATATTGCGTGGGAGAACAAAGCGCAGATGCCGCCCGGGCGGCTGGCTTTGCCTGTGTTTATGCCGCGGCCGGAACGGCGGATGATTTGATTGATTTGATCTGTACGCATGAACAAAGCGGGGCGAATGTGCTTTATTTACGCGGCCGTGACGTGTCGAAAGATATGAAACCCGCCATGGAAAATCGCGGGTATGTCGTGCAAAGCCGCATTGTTTACAGTGCTTTAGAGGTGGAGGAGCCGGCAAAAGATGTTCTGGATCGCCTTGCCCGGCACGATATTGACGCGGTGGGGTTTTATTCAAAACGCAGCGCCGGAATTTTTGTGAAATGGATAAAGGCGTACGGGCTGGAGGGCAGCTTGAGCGCAACAAAAGCCTTGTGTATCAGTGATGCTGTGTTAGAGTGCGTACGTGTATTGCCGTGGCAGGATTGTTCTGTGTCAAAGATGCCCGATGGCAATGCAATGCGGCGCTTGTGCCTTACGGCGCTTGGGTGCGTGGCCGGGGGCCAGTGGCCGCCGATAGTGAACAAACAGTATTTTTAGAGCAAAGGTCTTTTGTATATGAGCACGAAAAGCAAAAACACTTTCGGTAGTGCCGAGGAAGTGATTGAACGTTTTGGCGGTATCCGCCCGATGTCCAGCAAGACACAAATACCGGTGACCACCATTCAGGGGTGGAAAAAGCGCAATTCGATTCCCGATGCCAGAGTGGACGATATTCTGAAAGCCGCGCAGTCCAATAATGTGGACATCGCTGATCTGATACAGGGGCCGGGCGCGAATGAAAACGCCAATCAAAACGCCACCGCAAAAGCCGATGCACGCAGCGAAGACAAAACGGGCCATGAGCCGGGGGTAAAAACCGCTGCTGCCAAAACGGCCAAGCGCGCCGCGCCGGAACCGAAATCTGGCGCGATGCCTGAGGCGCAGGCTGGGTCTGCGGCCCCGGCGGCGCATATCCCCCAAAGCATTGCCCCATCTAAGGATGCAGATAAAGATCAAAATGGTGACGCGGGCGCCTATGCCGCATCAAGTGCAGTATCAAACGGGCTGGAGGAAAGATTGGCAAAGGTAGAAAAAAATGCGGTCACAAAAAGCGCCGTAATCAGCGTTCTGGTTGTTGTTTTGATGATTGGTGCGGCCAGCGCCCTGTTATGGCCCAAAGCCAAGGATGTGGATGCCCGGCTGGATGCCAATAATCAACAGCTAAGCGAGCTGGAGGGGCAGGTGCAGGATATTCGCGAAGGCGGGTCCTGGGCCGGGGGATTGATCCCGCAGGAATGGAAAGACCAGCTGAATGAGTATTCAAATCAGGCTGCCGAGCTGCAAGCGCAGGCCATGGCCGCGAAGGAAACGGTTGGCGCGGCCTTAAAACGGGCTGAAGTTATAACCGGCGATGTCCTGAGCGCAGAGGCCGGAACATTGGAGCAGCGCGTGGCCAAGCTGGAGGCCCATCTCGGGGATATGGCCGCCGACCCGAATATGGCGTATTTTTTACAAAAATTAAAGGACATGCAGCTTTCTGTGCCCGGGCAGGAAACCGTGGATAGCGCGGTGAGTGAGTTGCTTGCGATGATGAATAATTTTGAAGGCGGCCCCGATACCATGAATGCCTATCTGGATGACATGCGCGGGCAAAGTACGGCGCTGGGGCAAACATTTGAAGGCTTGCCGAGCGAAGACCTGAAAGCCGCGGCTTTGTTATTCACGATGGAACAATTTCGCGGGGCATTGAACCGTGATGGCGCCGCGTTTGAAGATGACCTGGCCTTGATGAAAAATTTTGTGGGCGCAGAGGATAATGAGCTGAGCGCCGCACTGGATAAGCTGGCGCCCCAAGCCAAACAAGGTGTCTTGTCGGTGGAGGGGTTGTCAAAAGAATTCCGCGGTTTGGCGGGCGAGGCCGTGGTGTCTTCGCTTAAAGGGGAAGATGTCGATTTCTCGGAAAAAGCCAAAGCGCGCATGAATGAGCTTCTGAGCGTGGAAAAAGATGGGGAGCTGGTCACGGGGACAGAGACCCAGGCAGCCCTGGCGAAGGTGCAGAGCCATCTGGATGCCGGTGAACTGGATGCCGCCATTGCCGAGGCCGAGACATTGGACGGCCCGGCCGCACAAACCTTGCAGCCATGGCTTGAACAAGCCAGAGCCACCAGCGCAGCGCAGGATGTGGCCAGTATTCTGGATTACAATATCGACATGCGTGTGCCCGGTACAAATGAGATTGGTCAGGCCATGCAGGGTATGGGTGATGCCGTCCGCGGTAAGGGACGTATGATTGAAGATCCGAAATCGGGCCTGAAAATATATCTGCCGGCCCGATCAATCTTTCAAGACAGCCCGCTGGCCGCACCGAAAGGTTTGAAACCAGAGTAAAACGCGCTAGAGTCTCTTTCTAATCGTGGGTATCAGGAGTCCGTTACATGATTCGCGCTTTATTTTTTCTGCTGAAAGTGGCTTTCATAGCCGCCATTGCGGTATGGGTCGCCGACAAGCAAGGGTCAGTCCGGTTCGCCTGGACCGATTCGTCCGGCGCGGACATGATTGTGAATATCCATTTGGGCCTGTTCTTGTTGGGCGCGCTGGGGGTGATGCTGTTTGCGCTTTTGCTGTTCCGGGTGATCAAGGGCACTGTTGATTTTCCTAAATCCCTGCAACGATATCGCCGTGAGCGCAATAAAGATAAAGGCGTGCGCGCCCTGACGCTGGGGTTGACGGCAGTGGCCGCCGGGGATACCAAGGCCGCAGTGTATCAGGCCTTTCGCGCCCAGAAATTATTGCCCGATGAAAACGGCCTGTCTTTATTGTTAAAGGCGCAAGCCGCCCGTCTGGATGGCCGGGAAGAGGAAGCCAATGATAATTTCATGCAGTTATTGGAACACAAAGATGCCGCGTTTCTGGGTATGCGCGGCCTGTTGCAGGCGGCGCTGGATCGCAAGGATTATGCCTCGGCCCTGACGATCGCCCGCGAGGCCATGACATTACACCCGAAGCAGCCCTGGATTTTGAAAATCACGTATGATCTGGAGATTAAGCAGCGTGAATTGGACCGCGCGTTGAAAACACTGTTCGCGGCAGAAAAACACAAGGCCATAGCAAAAGATAAGGCGCAAAGCGACCGCATTGCGATGATGTTATATAAGGCCGATATGGATATTGAGGCAGGCAATATGCATGCCGCCCGCCTGAAGTTGGAAAAGGCGTATGGTTATGACCCGAGCTTCATCCCCACGGTGATCCGCCTTGCACGCACCTATTTACAGCACGGAAAACGCCGCAAAGCCATTGCGATCATTGAAAAGGCGTGGAAGGTGAATACGCATCCGGATTTGATTCCGCTATGGGCCAGCGCCATGCCCGGCGTCAAGGCCGAGCGCCAATCGCTGGAGCAATTGAAATGGTTTGAACGGCTATTGGCGTTGAACACGGACTCTTCGCAAGGATATCTGGCCGTGGCCAAAGCCGCCATGGAAAACGGCCTGTGGGGTGAGGCGCGCAATTACCTGAAACATGCCGAGACCATCCGCACCAGTAAAACCCTTTACAGGCTTTATGCCTTGCTGGAAGAAAAAACCAGCGGTGATGCGGCGATGGTGCAGGACTATTTACAGCGCGCGGCAGACGCGCCGCCGGAAAAATGCTGGGTTTGCCATGAAACCGGCCATGTTTATGATCGCTGGAGCGCCTATGCGGAGCCGGGCGGCCGTTTTAATTCAATCCGCTGGGATTTTCCGTTTGTAAATGATGATACCGTTCTGCTTGGCCGGTCTGAAAATGAATGGGAGCCCAAGCCGGTTCTGGAAGCGCCCAAAATTTCCTAGACAGCCGTCGCCCTTAAAGTATCCGCCTGTGACATAATTTCTAGCGGCCTACCTGAACAATAGCGGCGGTTTTTATAGCCGCCAGAATTTTAGATCTTTGCGTATAATCCATGACAGGAAGAAAAGGCCGGTCATAAAGCCGCCTGTGTGGGCCTCCCAGGAATGACCGCCCATCAGGATGGCGATGGCGAACATTAAAACCAGCCAAAACCCGATCACGGCCATCAGGCCGTATTGACGTACCAGTTTAAATTGATGAAACCCGCCGCGTTTATACATCATAACCAAAAAGACGGCGAAAAATCCGCTGATGGCCCCTGAGGCGCCGATTAACGGATAACGGTCCCCGAAGTTAAGGGCCAAAAACAATGCCGCGCCGCCAAGACCGCAGGCGAAAAAGAAAGCCCAGGCCATTTTATTTCCCAAATCACGGGCAAAGAACGTGCCCATGGCGGTGAACATGATGCAATTAAAGACCAGATGCATCCAGTCCCCGTGCAGGAATAGATGCGTGAACGGCCCTGCAATGCTTTGCCAGCCAAAATGCCCGGTGTAATGCGCGGGCAGAAACCCGAAATTTAAAAAAAGTATCATTTGCTGAGACTGATCCAACAGGATTTGCTGGCCGGCATGGATTACAATAAAGATCGGCAAGAGAACCCGCACGAAAAGGGGGATTTTATCCCAGTTGATAAAGGGCGGGTTTTGCGTTTTGTTGAGAGCTTTTTGCTTGGCCTTATATTCGGCCCGCCATGCTTCCTCTTTGGCGATTTTTTCTTTGCGCATACGGTCGCGGTCGGCCAGGCTGGGAAAGTGCACGATTTTGTTGTCATCGTCATCATCATTGCCATTGTTTCCGCCGCTGCCGTTACTGCCGCCGCTGCCATTACCGGGGCCGGGGCCGGAACCATTGTGTTTTGATCCATTTGAAGTCATGGTCAAAAGATAGCGTAAAAAGGCGGGGCTGAACAGTACCCAGATCATATATCGTGAAAATGCATTTTACGCCGGGGGTGCAAGAAAAATTCAGCGATCGCTGTTTTTGTTAATTATCCACACGGGCGATGGTCTGGATTCTGCGGGTTTGCCGCGGTGCTGGTTTTAGGGGTGGTGCAAAGCGCGCTCCGCAGGCGTATAGTTTCCCGGTAATAAGAATCACGAAATGTATAAGCAGGAGAGAGCGATGGAAAACGCAAGCCGCAGCCACCCTATGACAGAAAAGGATCAATCCATGTATGATTTTACCGCCCAGCCCAATTCATTGGAAGAATTCTGGATGCCCTTTACCAATCAACGGGGGTGGAAAAAAGACCCGCGTATGCTGGTTCGTGCGGATGGTATGTATTATTATGACGCCGCCGGGCGTGAAATACTGGATGGTGCCGCGGGGCTGTGGTGTGTGAATGCGGGCCATGGCGTACAACGTATTAAAGATGCCGTTATGGAACAAATGGATGCGATGGATTTTGCCCCGTCCTTTCGTTTTGGGCATCCGGCGGCCTTTCGCGCGGCTTCACGCGTTGTGGGCATGATGCCTGATCATATTTCCAATGTCTTTTTCAGTAATTCCGGCTCGGAAGCCGTGGACAGTGCCTTTAAAATTGCGCTGGCGTATCACCGCGCCCGCGGGGAAGGCACGCGCCGTTTATTGATTGGCCGTGAACGCGCCTATCATGGCGTTGGTTTTGGCGGTATTTCTGTTGGTGGCATCCCGTATAACCGGGCTGCGTTTGGTCAGCTTTTGCCGAATGTGGATCACATGAAAACCACGTATAATTTTGAACGCGATGGCATTACAAAAGGCCAGCCTGAAAAAGGCGCCGACATGGCGGATGAATTGGAAGATATCATCAAAATGCATGATCCGTCGAATGTTGCGGCCCTGATTGTGGAGCCGATTGCCTGTTCAACCGGGGTCTTGCCGCCGCCGAAAGGGTATCTGGAGCGCCTGCGGGAGATTACAGAAAAATATGGCGTTTTGTTGATTTTTGACGAGGTCGTCACAGGGTTTGGCCGTTTAGGGTGCGCCAGCGCGGCCGAATATTTCGGCGTTGCCCCGGATATGATTACCTCTGCCAAGGCTTTGACCAATGGGGCCATGCCAATGGCCGCAACCTTTACGTCGAAAAAAATCTATGACGGTTTGATGCAGGGATCTGAAGACACCATTGAACTGTATCATGGATACACCTATTCCGGGCATCCCGTTGCCGCAGCGGCCGCTTTGGCGACGATGGATGAATATCAGGAAAAGAAAATCTTTGAAAACGCCCGCGCAATGGCCCCGAAATTTGAAGAGGCCCTGCATAGTCTGGCCGATAAACCGCATGTGAAGGATATCCGCAATTTGGGGATTATTGGCGGAATTGAACTGCACCCCGGTAAGGATGGGCAAGATCTGGGAACAAAAATGTTTAATGAAATGTGGGAAGAGGGGCTGACCATGCGCCCCGGGGCCTCGGGCTGTGTTGCCTTGTCGCCGCCGCTTATTCTGAATGAAAACCATATTGACCGTATGGTCACCATCATTGGCGATTATCTGGATAAATTATAGGCCGGTAAAAAAGGCCCGCCATATAATGGCGGGCTATATATTTCATAATTGATTGGAGAGTCGTCTTATGAATTCCGGTGCGTGGAAGTGGCGCGTTATCCGATAGAGGGCCCGCGCATTCCTATGTTTTCGTTCTTCTCGCGATCATATTTATAAGTCGCGTTTTCATCGCCCTTTGGCTGCATAAATGATGGCGGCGTATAGCGCGTAATTTTAGCGCCAGCCTCGGCCAATAAATCAGTTGTGGCGATGCGGGCATGTTCAATTTGCTGTGTGAATTTGCTCATCACCGCGCCCATGGCGTCTTTGGCAATTTCCATGCCCATCACAACCATTTTTTTGACATCACCAAGATCAGGTGTTTTTCCTTCGCTGATATCGGCGAAAGCCTGTGACATCAGTCCGTTTAATTCAGAGAGCTTCTTTTTCTTTTGCCCTTTTCCGCCGCCGGAGCCAGAGGATTTTCCTTTGCTTTCTTCTTCGTCATCTTCGTTGTCATTGACAATTTCGATCTCGACGAAGGTCGGGCTTTGGAAGCTAACGGGATATTCTTTAATGCGTTCCACGGCGAGCGTTTTTCCGCTCAAGCCCGGTTTGACTTCGACAACAATTTTGGCCGGGTCGCGCCAGTCAAATACAACGCAGTGGCTTTTAAATTCACCGGGCTGACGACAGGCTTTTACCAGCCTCTTGCCGGGGTAAAAGGCCTCTGTAATGCCTGAGTCTTTTAAAAATTCTTTTACGTTTACTTGCATAACACCGCTCCTAAATTTCATATTTTGTTTTTCTCTCCGCTTCGGCAGTTTATCTGCCTGTTTTTATGTTTTTTACGGAAAGTGAGTTCAATATAGGCTGCAAATGCTTAAAAAAGGTTTAAGATTTACCAGCGATTATAAAAAAAGAATCGATATGCAGAAAATTGGGGTTTTTGTTGATTTTCTGCTACACTAAAGACTGCGAATTTAACTTTACGATTAGGGGCGAATGATGCGTTTAAGATCGCTGTTTATTATGGCTGGTTTTGTGGTGTTGCTGCAGGGGGCGGGGCCGGTTGTGCCTGCGGTGCAGGCGCAGGATGTTTTTCTGAAAAAGGGCGGAAGTGATGCCTCCGGTGATGATAGCGGGAGCAAAAAGCTGTATCTTAGCCCCGGTGCATCGGGCGGCAATGCGACGCGTTTTATTCCCAATCAAGGGCGTACATTGTATAATTCCAAAGCGCCAAGTAGCACTAGTAGCACGTCACGGCAAAGCAGCGGCCCTTCCACGCAAATTGATCGCGGCAGCGAATTAGATGAAATTCAGCGTTTGAATATCGCCAATGCCCAGGCCCATGCTGAACGCAACGCCAAGGTCATAGCAGAAAAACAGCGTCTTTGGGAACAAGAGCGCGCGGCCCGCGATATGGCCTATGAGAAACAGAAAATGGCCGAACAAGCCCTGGCCGAACAACAAAGCGAGGGCGGAAGCGGTGCCAATACCATGCGCAATGCGTCCTATCCCGGGGCCGATAATGGGATGGGTCTGAAAAAACCATCGCGTACATTTAACGTGTATGAATAACCGGCCATTGCGGTGTGACGATGATCTGGTGATATTCATATGATTTGGGCCGTGTCATATGGCCCATTCTTTTTAATATAATCGAATACTGGTAAAAAGCATATCTTTTGCAGGGCCGCGTTTTCTGCTAGATACATCTATGATGAGCACTATACATGATGCCAGCGCGCCTTTTTATTTAAACCATCTCAGACAGAATCTACTGGCGGTTCCGCTGGCTGATCTTCGCTATGGCGCGGTTATGCTCGCGATTATTCTCTATGCCTGTGCCGGCTCTCCCACCCCCGATTCTGTTGCATGGCCAGAACTGATTATTGCGGTGTTACTGGGCGGCGCCATTTTTAATGCGGCTACGTTATGGATTTTTGAAAAACACCCGCAAGCCGGAATATGGGCGCAGGCCGGGCGAATATTTTTGTTCTGGGGGATGAGCGTACCTGTTTTATGGGGTGTTGGTCAGGGCCATTCCTTACATTTTCTGATGCGGGATGTGATCTGGGTGGTGTTTGCGGCCCTGCCAGTTTTGTTGTTGCCTTTATTTCAACAAAGACGTCAATCCATGCCAGTGATCTGCGCTATAGCGGGGATCATTTTATCCGCGCGCGAGATGTTGCGCCTGTATGGCGGTGATGTCTCTTTTTTGGGCGCGGCAGAGGCCACTTATTATCTGGGGAATTCACCGCTGGTTCTTTATGCCGCCATTATGCTGGCGGGGATGGGCGCCGTCCATATAATGGCGCGCGAACGCAAGATTTATACCGGCTTGCTTTTTATGGGTCTGTCTTTCCTGCCTTTATTTGTCATGGCGGCGGGAATGCAAAGGGCGTCAATCGGGCTGTATTTTTTGTCTATGGTTGCCGTGTGTTCAATTGCGCTGATCCGCGCGCCGTATAGGGCTTTGCCATTCATTTGTATTCTTCTGGCCTGCGGCTATATGGTGCGGGCGGATATTTTTGCGCTTGCCGATATGGTGTGGATGAAAACCGCGCAGGTCGGTTTGATGAATATGCGCGCCGAAGAATGGGCCGCCGTTTGGGCGCATATTGCGGACCATCCCGTCAGAATTTTATTGGGCACTGGCTGGGGCGGAGTCTATCAATCGCCTGCGGTTGGCGGGATGAGTGTAAATTTTACGCATGGCGCGCTGAGTTCAGCCCTTTTAAAAGGCGGTTTTGCCGGGTTGGTCGTTATCGGCGGTTATCTGTTTGTGATTGGGCGGCGCCTGATTGCCGGTTTATATGGTGCGCAGGACATGAAAACGATGGTGTTTGGCCTTGCGTTATTCTGCCCGTTTGTTACCGATGTGCTTTTATATGGCAGTTTCAAATCCTTTGATTTCGGGTTGTTGCTGGTAATGATGGTATTTGCTCCAAAGCTAGTTACGGGATTTAAGCAGCAAAACCTTGTCAGCAACAAGAAATCACACTAATTTGGGGGATCATAAATAGGTTGGGATCATGCGCAAAAGGCCGTCCATAATTTTAATGAACAGAGTTTACCCGCCGGTGCGCGGCGCGACCGGACGTGTCTTAAGAGATCTGGCGCGCGGATTATCGCGCGATGGCTGGCAGGTTTACGTTTTGACGACCGGGCCGAAATCTGTGCGTGAGCGAGACGGATCGGTGAAGGTCATGCGGATCAAGGGGCCTGAAAAGCCGAAATATGCGCTGGGTTATCTTTGGATATGGTTGCGGCTGTTGATTGCAGGTTTGCGCATGCCCAAGACCGATATCGTGGTCAGCATGACCGATCCGCCGATGTTGTCGGTTGCCGGGCGCCTGATTGCCTTTTTTCACAAATCAAAACATATTCACTGGTGTCAGGATTTGTACCCGGATGTGTTGGGCGCAATTGGCGTGAATGTTCCGGGGTTTATTGAGACCCGCCTCAGGAAGTTAACCCGCCGCACCATGCAACGCGCGGATAAAAATATTGTCATTGGCCGCTGTATGGCCAAGCATCTGAGCCATACCGGCCTTGACCCACGAAAAATAACGGTTATTCCAAACTGGCCGGATCAGGAATTGTTGAACGGCGAGGCCAATGAAACCGAATATACCGAAGCCCTGAACAATATACCTGAAATTGAAGGGTCGAAAACATATGATGACCTTTTGAAACAAGGGCCAAGGTTTCGCGTTTTGTATGCCGGAAGTATCGGACGGGCGCATCCGGTGGATACAATTTTGCGCGCCGCGGAGAGCCTGAATGACACTAATCCGGAAATAGAATTTATTTTTGTCGGTGATGGGGACGGGTTTGACCAGATTGCGGGTGCGCGCGCCCAGCGGGGGCTGCAAAATATCCGTCTTTTGCCCTATCAGCCCAATAGCCGCCTAAAAGAGGTTATGGAGAGCGGGGATGTGCATTTGATTTCTATGCGGGATGAGGCCGCGGGGTGCCTTGTGCCGTCGAAATTATATTCTGCGCTTGCGGTGGCCCGACCATGTATCTTTATTGGGCCGGATGCTTGCGAGGCCGCTAAAGTTATTCAGGATTTTAAAGCCGGTCAAATTGTTCATCAGGGCCACGTTCGGGAATTGATTGATGCTATATTGCGGTATCGCAATGACGGGGATTTATGGTTTGAGGCCCATGGCGGCGCGCTGGAGGCCGGTAAAGTTTTTGTGCCTCAGGATTCGATGGACGCCTGGATATCGCGTGCCAGGGATATGGCCGGTGCGCATAACGATACCCCAAGGAAGGCGGCCGGTTGATGAAACGTATTGATGAAGTTGATAATCATGGCACCGCATATGTACATAAAGCCGATGGCGCGGCCGCGCAAGGCGGGCTTGCATCCCATGAACCAAAGCTGGGCGATCTGGCGCTGGATATCTGGCGGGCGAAAATATGGATTATCGCGGCGGCGCTTGGCGCTTTATTGGCCGCATTTGTTTTTGTTCAAATATGCGTGCCGCATTACAAGGGTACGATTTTATTATCCCCCGCCGCACCTATGACGGGGGCAGAGACATCATCGATGTTGGCCAATGACGATCTTTTTGCGCTGCGCTTTCTTATGCAGCGCCTGGGCCCCGGGCAAGGATCAGATTTCCAACGTTTTGAAAATATTTATGCAGGCCCGTCGGTTGCGGAGATTTTGTTAAGTGATGAGAATATTTTGCAGGGGTTAAGCCGTGACCGGTCTTTTATATTTTCATCACCTGAAACGCGCTGGAGCGCGGAAAAACTTTCGGCGTATTTGAATAAACGTCTGCGGCTAGAGCCTGTCGGGACCAGTAATGCCCGCCGCCTGGTTTATTATCATCCCGATGGTGCCTTTGCGAAATACATGTTGTCGGCCATTCATCATATTGCCGATGGCTTGATCCGCCGCGATATTCGTGAAGATTCGCGCGCGCGCGTGGATTATTTGCGCGGCGCCATTGCCCAAACCAATAATCCCGAGCACCGCCGCACATTAACAACATTATTGATGGAGCAAGAGCGCCTGCTGATGTTGGTTTCGATTGACCAGCCCTATGCGGCCAGCGTCATAGAACCGGCCGCAATCGGCGTAGAGCCCGAATGGCCGAATGCACCATTGATTTATAGTGCCGCGGCGCTGGTGTTTGCGTTTTTCGGCTTTCTGGCATACGGGGTATGGCGCCGGTGATTTCGCATATCAGCGTGATAGTTGTTACCAAAAATGAAGAAAAGCGCATTGCGCGCTGTCTGAAGCCTTTAAGCACAGAATTTTCCGATATCCGCGTTGTCGACAGTATGAGCGATGACAAGACCGTACGCATTGCAAAGGGGTTTGGTGCGCAGGTTACCGATTTCCACTGGAATGGAAAATATCCCAAAAAATACCAATGGTGCCTTGATCATCTGGATGGTTTAAATGACTGGGTGTTGTTTGTTGATGCCGACGAGATTGTTACGCCCCCGCTGATTGCGGAGCTGGAGGCGCTAACCCCCGTTGGCGCGGGGTATTATGTCACCAGCCGTTATCGTGTGGATGGAAAAATCTTAAACTATGGCATGGTGAATAAGAAACTGTGTTTGCTGAACCGCCATAAAATGATTTTTCCGGTTGTTGATGACTTGGATATAAAGGGCGGCGTTGGAGAGATTGAGGGGCATTATCAACCTGTTAAACGCCCCTATTTTAAAGGGGAGCCCATTTCGAAACTACAAGGCGAGATGATACATGAAGCGCTGGATGATCCGAAGGCATGGGCGCATAAACATGAACATTATGCGCAGTGGGAGGCCGAAATGGACCGCAGAAACGCCTGGCCGCCTGATCCGTCCGTATGGCGTAATTTGCTTAAGCGTATTTTTCGCGCCCTTCCGCTGCGCGGGGTGGCGGCGTTTATTCATTCCTATATCTGGAAAGGCGGATTTATGGATGGTTCTGCCGGGTATCGGCTGGCGCGGAGCCGCTATCTTTATTACCGGCGGATCGCGAAGATCGCTTCAGAAACCAGTAAACATTTGGTGTAATGGCCTTGAATTGCCAGTTCAGCCATTGCGCGATAAAAATCAGGACATTCAGCCAAAGCGGCACGATATTCAGGGCGCGCCGTATAATAAATTGTTCTGTTCGTCCCAGGGCCGAGCGCCGCTGTGATGCCCCGCCCGCACAAAAGACAGACAACGGTAAAGGTAAATAGGTAATGGTTCGGGACAGGCGCAAAAACCGAAGGGTCAAATCGTAATCGGCCGCGATTTTATAATCCGTGTTATAGCGTAAGGTTTTTAAAATATCTGTTTTATAGATCATGGATTGATGGTGGGTGAACAACCCCCATGCCCGTTTGGTGTGATGGCGCGCCTTTTTGTAATGGCGCAAAAGGCCGGGTTTTGCGGAATTGCCCGCAGCCGCCGTTTCATAGGAATCGCCGTATAGAAAATCCGGCGTGTCTTGTTCCAGTTTCTGTATAATACAGGCCAGCGTTTCTGGCGAAGGCAGGGTATCGCCCGCATTTAAAAACATACTATACGCCCCGCCGGCCTGCATGATTCCCTTATTCATTGCATCATAAATGCCCGTATCGGGTTCCCTGATGATGATATCGGGCGCCGGATTAAGGTGGGGCAATACCGCGGCGGTCTTATCGGTGGATTTGCCATCGATAATAATCCATTTAAAATGTTTCCGGCTTTGAACGGCCAGTGACGCCGCCGTGGCCAACAGGCCATCATGATTGTTATAGGTGATGGTTATAATACTGAGTAACGCCGCGTCCGGCATGGCCTGGTCCTTGTCAAAATTTGTATTTTACCCGTGATTGTGGAATAATAGGGGCAATAATTAAGAATAAGCGCTTCGGTAGAAGGGCACAAGCGGTATAAAATTTAAGCACGCGGTACAAAAGTTACAATAAAATAAGCGGCTTATAGAGATGTAGAAGGTGTGTAGTAGAGATGGCGTTAACGCCCGAAATCCAATCATTAATTAATACGCTGCACGAAAACATGCGCGATGATGCATGGCAAGATCGCCTTGAAAGCGGCTATGACGCCGCGATAGACGCGTTGCAAACCCATGACATGCAGGCCGTTAGCGCCACCATTCGTGAAATTTTGCGGCAAAATGTTGATGAAAGTATTCTGGATGATGTCTTGCAAGCGGCCGAAATGCAAAGCGCAGAGGAGTTTGCGCAGGCCATACGCGACCGGGCGCAGAGCTGGGGCCCTCAAGATATTCACCCGCGGCTGCAAATTGATATAGACCGTAACCCAAGGCCGCTTGGCGCGCGTTTTGCCAATGCCGACCCACAGAATAAAAACGTGGCACAACGGGCCGCGATTGACGGGCATGCTGATACACTGTTAATGGCGATGATGGCCCTTCAGGGCATGGAAGGCCCTGCCGCCGATGGTGTTGGCCCGACGCCGGCCCAGCAAGGTATTATGCCGCAAGGGGTAAATGCCGGTATTCATATGTCTGCCCAAGGGCAGGCCTTGTTTGCGTATATTGATGATGTGCTGTCCGAGGGAAATAGAAATATAATTTATGATCCGTCCAACCCGCCGGAAGATGGTCAGCTGCGTAATTCCCTGACCCCGGCGGAAATGGAAGGTGCTTTGCGGGCTGCGGTTATGCGGGATGTTGAAAATGGCACGTTCCCCCTTAGTGGTCTGGAGGCCGCCGATGCCGATGCGCTGGTTGATATTATCAAGGCGCATGCGCTGGATAAAATTGAAGGAAATTACGGCATTGATTACTATGGCAACACCTATGTTTCCTATGATCCGGCGAATAATGATCTGAAGGCGGCCATAAATGTAGTCTTAAGTGGGGATCAGGCCATTGTGGATTTAGGCGCGCGTGTCGTGTCAAATACAGAAACCGGGCAGGTTTATGACGCCGATGGGTATGGTGATGTCTATGCCGATATCGTTAGTCGCGGCGGACATATTAAGGCCGCGGATATTATCGAACATTTCAAACCGCTGGTGGAAGGGTATTATGTGTCTGATTTACCCGACAGCGTGAATGAACAATTGAATGATGCACGGGCATTAACGGCCGAATATGTGCGCGAAGACGGAACAATCGTCCCGGCCCCTGCTGAATTGCAGGAACAAGTGAAAGAAGCGCAGGAATTACTGGCGCAGTATGAGGGCTATGAAGGGCAATTTATTGCCCCTGTAATTAATATCCCCGAAGCCCGTCAGGCGGCTTTTTACACAAAAATAGAAGAGGCCTTTGATATTGCCGCCCGCCCTAATGCGGATGGAACATTTAACCGTGACCCCGATGCCTTTGGCCGTGTCATGGCCGAAGATTTCTGGTTGGTGGAACAAAATGGATTTTATGAAGTCCTGCGCCATGATGTTTATGATTATGGCGCGCCTGTTCATGTGAAGCTGGCGGTGCCAGAGGAGGCAGGCGCCCCGGTGGAAGCACATGGCAGCGATAATCAGCTTATGTTCCGTTTTCCTGATTTTGCGGGCGGAGAGAGTTTCTCAATCTATGGCGTGCGGGGGCCGGGTGATGCGACCCGTTTTGAAGAGATTTCGACGGATGTGAACACCGCCGAAGAGCTGCGCGCCTTTTTTGGCGATGAATTTGACGTGCGCGTTGTCGGGGAACCCGATTTTGATATGGATGGTTCGAATACAAATCCGGTCGGATATTTTATCGAAGGCGGTAATGGCAATAGCTTTTATGTTGGGTTTGATGCGATTTCTGAAAATGGCGTAAGCGATGCTTTCCGTCAGGCCAGATCACAGCAGGTTGATACAACAAGCCGTAACGCCGTACCGGGCAATGAATATACGGTCGGTCACGATGATAGCCGCCCAAGTGTAGACCAATTCAATTTGTAAGATATGTCAATTAATCGTCCCTGACATCATCCAGAAAAATGGCTGTAACGGCCAGATTGCTTAAAATCTGGCTGATGTCTTTTGCGCTTTCGATAAAATCAAATGGTTTGGGGTCACGCGGAACCACGATAGTGGATCCCGGTGGAATAAAGGTTGCGCGCTGGTTCCAGCTGCTGACTTGTAAAGGCTGCGCGCTGCCGTCCGGATAAAGCACAAAGGTGCGGTCTTTATCGGCATGATAGGTAAAGCCGCCGGCCTCATGGATATAATCCAGCGGTTTTTTGCGTTCGCGGAACTGTAGGCTGGCCGGTGACAGAATTTCGCCGCTGACGCGCACGCTCATTGGGCGTTTTGGTATGAAAATACGATCGCCTGATTCCAGTAACATATCGACCTCGGGCTGGCTGGTTAAAATGCCGGGGTCGGTTTCAACCGTAATGCGCCCCACAGCCTCCACGGATCGCAGTTCTTCGGCCAGGTCGCGGGCCATTGCTACCTGCGTGGCGTTGGGGGATTTGCTATCGTTCTTTTCAAGGGAAATCGCCAGCGCCCGTTCTAAATCTCTGGCCGCGGCGCGGTATCGGGCTTCTTCTGACCGGCGTTCGGATTCGCGGCTAAAGATGGCCCCGGCCGGATAGGCTTGGCGGGTCAGCCCGCCCGCACGTTGCAGCAGGTCAGATACTTTATCGCCGGGAATTAGATCATACCGGCCGGGGTTTTGTACCTCGCCAATAATCAAGACACTTTTATCGCTAATTTTGTCGAATTTCTGATTGACGCGGATGGAATCGCCGGGGCCGATTTGTATATCTTTCGGATTTGTTTCGCGGACATTTACATGGATGCGCCGCGTACCGATGCGGCGGTTTTTTTGCAGGTGTTCCCCTTGCATATTGGATGTGACTTCAATGTTATTGACGTTCGCCTCCAGGGCCAGACCGCCCGCAACGGCCAGAACGCTGTCTAGTGTGGCGCCGGTGGCGACAGGATACAGCCCCGGTTGACGCACAGCGCCGCGCACAAATACGGCCCTTTCCTTTAAAAAAGTGGCCAGTACTTCATCATCAATGGTGTTGTTTATCGTGGAGGCATCGGTATAGGCCGACCCTTGCTCGGTTGATGCGCGTCCGCCATTGCCGCTGCCATTGCCGTTCTCGTTTCGCTTTCCGTTCCCGCGATAGGACGCCATGATAAAGGCGTTATCCTGATGCGTGGTTTCTGACTGGCCCCGGTTTTGCCGGTGGCGGTTTTTATCCTGCGCCAGGGCGCAGATCTGCGCATTGGAAAAAAGGTGAACCACGTCGTCTTCTTGAAGTTTGCGGTCATAATCGCCGGACATAACCAGTTTTAGCGGGAAGTCGATATATTGCCGCGAAAGCTGTTCGGGGTTGTACCGTTCAATGACACCGATTAGGGGATAGATATCATCCCCCAGAACATTGTGATCGGACAGCAGATGACCAAGAGCAGGGGCCTCACTAAGGGCGTGAATGCCGGCCTTGCGTGTATGCCCGACCAGTTCAACCATGCCCGCCCGTTTTTCCTTGCCTTTGGATACCATTAAGATGGATCCGTCACCAAAATGATGGGCAAACGCATCGTGAATTTCACTGACCTGTTCCTGACCATTTGCGGCATTGCTGATTTTTAGGAACCGGTTTTGGCCGGAGACTAGAACGCCGCCCGCTAGATCGAGCGCATCATTCAGGCTGAGCTTTTCAGAGGCGTTTTCGGATTGGTGGCGCATGCCTTTCAGCCGCGGTAAAATTTCAAAAATTCCGGGCCTTTTGACCTCTCCCGTTACGGCAATGGTGGGGCCGATTGGCGGAATGATGATGCGGTCCCCGTCGCGCAGTTGCATATCGGCGTTGGTGGCGCCATACATCAGCAGGCTGTAGATGTCGATGAGCTGGCTGCGCCCGTCGCGCACCAGTTTGATCTGCCGTAATGATCCTGTTTTTTTAACGCCGCCGGTTTCCATGAGGGCATCTAGAACAGTGTGAAACACGGTCAGGTTTTTTCGGCCCGGCTTGCGCACATGACCAACAACCAGAACGCCAATTTGCCGAACCGAGGCCAGGGAGATATAGGCCTGAGTGTTGTGCAGATTACGCGCCGCGGCCTCAACCGAGATGCGCACCTGCCCGATGGAGCGCCCCGCCGCCGGAATGGGGGGGAAGTCTTTTATTAATAACTGCCCTTGCGTGTTGATGTTATAGATGTTGCGGTCGCTGCGCTGGCCGGTGAAAACGACCTCCAGTTGGTCGCCGATATCCAGAATAAAGTCATCGGCCACCGCCCCGGTCGGGATAGAATAGCTGTCGCGGCCAAGGCTGGATAGAAAGGTTTCTGTTTCACGGGTCGGGATGCCAAACAGGTCATAGCCGAATTGCTGCAGGTCATTGACCACGCGTTCTTTGTACATTTTTTCCAGCGCGGAGCTGGTTTCGGCCACGCGCTGCTGGCTGGGCGGTTGAAAGAACAGGTGATGTGTGCGCCCTTGCGCATCCAACAATTCGGCCTGTGATATGGCCTGGCGGTATAACTCGGTACCGCTGGGGCTTTCATACGGCGCGGGGCTGTCGGGATTGGTGTTGCGCTGATTATGTGGATCGCCGCCGGTTGTGAAATGCCTGATTTTGCTGGGGGCGCGGTCCCAAACTGATGCCTGATAATATGGCGTATTGTTTTGCGCATTTGCCGTCAGGGAAGCGCAAATTGAAAAGATCAATGATATGAATGTCAGGGTGAGTGTTCGATAAAACATGAAATTGCATTGGTTGAAATACTGATAACAATTATATCGCCCCGGTTGGGACATTGAAATGCATTATCCAGACTATCAACATGAAAATACGCCAAAACATCCCAAAATACACCGGGGCTTGGGCTCTAGATTTCCTGTTGGGCCTTTTTCTTCTTCTTTTTATCTTTTTCGCGTTTTTTATCCTGTTCAATAATATTATAGGCAACCGCGGTCATATAGGTGTTGATACGGCGTAGATCGCGGATAATATCAAGATGCAGGGAACTGGTGGCCAGAGAGCTGGCCTTTCCGTCTGTCAGGCGCTGGAAATGCTTGTCTGAACTTTTGCGTACGGCTTTTCGTACTGATTTCTTTTCTTCAACCAGCTGGCGTGCCAAGGCCGTATCCTGAAGCATGAAGATGTTTTGCGCCAGCTGCATGTTTTCCAGCACAATGCGGTGGAAATTGACGATTTCGGCCATGCCTTCATCTGAAAAATTATCGTGTTTTTTGATCTTCTTTTCGGCCAGTTCCATCAGGTTTTTATCAATGATATCACCGACATATTCCAGATTGGTGGAGAAAGTCAGTATTTGCACATAACGATTGGCCTCGTCCGTATCCAGCCCTTCACGGCTGAGATTGGTCATGTATATTTTGATATTGTTGTAAATCTTATCAACCGTATCATCGGTTTCCCGGATTTTCTTAATCAGGGTATTGTCGTTTTTTTGAAATGTTTCGATGGTTTCCTGTAGCATGCTTTCGACGAATTCAGCCATGCGCAGGGTCTCTCTTGCCGCGCCGGCCAATGCAATCACGGGAGTATCCAGGGCTTTTTCATCCAGAAAGACCGGGCTGTGGTCGTCGTTTTCATGCAATTTATCCGGGATAATCTTTGCCGTGACTTTCGCCAAAACCGATACGAGCGGCATATAAATGAGCGCCAATAAAATGTTAAAGGCGATATGCAGGTTGACAAGGGCAATCTCAGGGGCGGTTCCCAATGTTTGCATGATGCCGACTATAAGATCCGCAAAGGGCAGCAGGGCCAGAATGATGCTGATCCGCATGATCAGGTTGGCGGCCGTAATCTGGCGCACATGGGCGTTTGATTCTTTTAACATTAAAATATAGGGGATGATGGCCCCGCCGAGATTGGCGCCCAGTATCAGGTAAAATCCAAGATCCAGCGTGACGGCGCTACTGGTGGACAGGGAGGCAAAAAACAAAACCGCCGCCAGTGATGAATGCATCAGCCAGGTAATAACGGCCGCGGCCAGAATGGCAACCAGCGCGTCATTTTGCAGCGGCGCCAGAATAAAGGGCAATGTTTCTGAATGGGTAAGGGGGGTAATGCTTTCCCGCAGCAGGGTCAAAGATAGCAGCATCAAACCAAGACCAATCAGGATGGTTGCTATCTGATTGCGCTGTCCGCCGGATTTTTCCGAATAAAAGGCAAAGCCGCATATAATAAGGATGGGCGATAGCAGTGATAGATCAAGGACCAGAACGCGTGCCACAAGTGTTGTGCTGACATCTGCGCCGATAACAACGGCAATGGCTGCGGCTCCTGCAATTAATCCATTTTTAGCGAAGGAGGATATCAACAGGATTGTGGCCGTGGAGCTTTGCAGGAAGAAGGTGACAAAGATACCGGAGGCAAATGATACAAAACGGTTCTTTGTGCCCAAAGATATAATGCGCTTTAGATAAGCGCCAAAACCGCGGAGAAATCCGCGGCGCACCATTTTTAGACCCCATAGCAAAAGGCAGACTGATGCTATGATGTGTATGAATAAAGCCGTGATAGGTAGTATGACTTATGCCCTCAATATTGTTATTGTTTCTCCGTGGGCTATGACTAATACTACATTATTTATAGCGTAATACAATTTAAAAACGCCTTTATATAGTGGTGAACTGTGTTGCAGCGCAAATTTTGCGGGGCGTTTCCGCGCTTTATTCCCCCTTATATTGACATTATGCCCGGGCTTACCCACTTATATATGTATGACGATTCATTTGTTAAAGCCCGCCTTAAAGGTGCAGGATCTTTTTGAGTTTTCCCAGCGGCAAAAAACCCGCTGGATGGAGCATGAGGGAGAGCTGGTTTACCCGGTCTGGACAAGCAGGAAGCCTGCGCGGGAAGAGGCTTTGCTGGATGGCGGGTCTTTATTCTGGATTATAAAAAAGCAAATACGGGTTCGGCAAAATGTGCTTGCGGTTGTTCCTTATGAGTCCGGGGCGGATGAAAAGCCGTCTTATCTTATATTATGCAGCCCGGAGCTCATTCGGGTTGAACCTGTTCGTAAAAAACCGTTTCAGGGCTGGCGTTATCTTGAGGCAGAGAACGCGCCGCCCGATATTGGCCGCATTATGGCAATGGATGAGCCTCCGCCACCTGAAATGGAAAAAGACCTGCGCGAGGCGGGGCTTTTGTAATCTATATATGACATGGGACATATTTGACACAGAAATTAGTGTTATGGTAAAAGGCGGTTTATCTGTGTTAATAGAGGAAAACAGAAATGCATATGAACTCAATTACTAAGCCTTTTACAAAGGCGGCTGCTTTTTTCGCTGCTCGTTTGCCGCGGGTCATTGCTCAAGACGTTACTCTTGGTAATCAGTGGTACAAGGGAAATGGTTATTATAAATTTAAAGTTGGTGAGGCAATTGATTGTAAAAGTCCTCAACATATCGGATATGGATTGAATCCTCTGGGGTGGACAGTTAGAGGCTGTGAAAAGCAAGAAAATACAGGATTTGACGTATATGTCATAGAAACGGCGGAAGGTGATACGCACACTTATACCAAATGGAATATTGAAAACCATTTTAAGCCTGCGGATCCAGATGCAAAGCCCTTCGATCCTCATAGATTTGAAATTGAGAAAAGTCTGTAAAATGTTTGTGAGTGCCGTTTAGTCAGGAAAGTTTTTGACAGAGATTAAAAAAAGCAAAAAAAATATCAAAAAATGTAAAAAGATGTTTGACAGTTCTGCTGGGGCGAGTTATAACCCCCCTCACTGAAGCGCAGCAGTGACCAAAAACAAGCGCACACTGAAACGAAACAGTGACCCAAAAAATCGTGGCAATATAAAAATTTAAATATTTTTAAATATTGTTCTTGACGGCAGATATGGTTTGATGATTATATGTGCCCTCTTTAGAAATTAGTGCTGTGAAAACAGCCTTTGTACCGCGAAGGCCATTTTGTAATGTCTGTAAACGGTACCGGTTCTTGTACATCGTTGATATGGAAGGAAGAAATACGCAGGCGGCAGTGTTTGTGGTTACCCTCGGGTGACAATGTATTGGATACATAAAACAAACTGATAAAGACTGTTTAGCCAAAATGCGTGTATCTTTCATGACGCACAAATTATACTTAGGTATAATTTATTAAAGTCTTTATATGGTGTTCGCACTATATAAAGCAGCATAAAGCAAGCAGGTCTTTTGAAGTAAACTATACTTCAAATTACCAAAAATTCTTTTTTGAGTGATTGATGGATTCAAACTTAAGAGTTTGATCCTGGCTCAGAACGAACGCTGGCGGCAGGCCTAACACATGCAAGTCGAACGAACCTTTTGGTTAGTGGCGCACGGGTGCGTAACGCGTGGGAATATGCCCTTGGGTGAGGAATAACGTAGAGAAATTTGCGCTAATACCTCATAATGACTCCGGTCCAAAGATTTATCGCCCAAGGATTAGCCCGCGTTAGATTAGATAGTTGGTGAGGTAATGGCTCACCAAGTCGACGATCTATAGGGGGTCTGAGAGGATGATCCCCCACACTGGGACTGAGACACGGCCCAGACTCCTACGGGAGGCAGCAGTGAGGAATATTGGACAATGGAGGAAACTCTGATCCAG
>MDTF01005399.1_pt1 | contig 52295 bp, 50 predicted proteins | sample 811191 | NCBI WGS metagenome assembly MDTF01 (sample SAMN05326649, study PRJNA326480) | marine metagenome | isolation source: seawater | place: Southern Ocean | collected 2011 | reverse complement strand
TGATTTGGTATGGACGAAAAGCCTCTGATATTGCAGAATACTTGGCGACGATCAATCTAAGTGGTGGTAAATCGCAATGGGATTATCCACTACAAACATTGCCTCGGCCCTCGGGCGAGGGCACTAATGCCACGGTCACTGTCTATCCGATTCCCCGTCAGCCCAGTGTGATCCATGATTTGGATGTAGATTCAAAAGGTAATGTCTGGTATGGCAATACTGGCTGGGATTTCATTGGCAAACTTGATCCCCGCACTGGCCAGTTTTCAGAATGGGACGCGCCAAACTTTCTGCCCGAGCCGACAGAAGGCCTTATGCGTATTGTTGGGGTGCAGGATATTCAGGTGGATGAAACGGATACTGTTTGGGTCGCGGTAATGGGTAATAAGCATGCGTCTTTTAAACCCGATACCGAGATCTGGCAGACATATGATCTCCCTGTGATTTGGAAAAATCCCTTTCTTGGTCCCGTAAGGGCGGGTGAAGGCGGACTCTGGGCCACGGGCATCACCTCAGTGCCTGAAGGCCCTATTCGCCATGAGCATGCCTTCCGTTTTGACATCAAAACAAGTGCAGTGGATGCAGGTATTATGCTGTTTGATGATAAGCCATTTCCCACAGACCCTGATCGAGTTGGCCAATTAAATTACTGCTACATGATGGACCAGGATGCTGAGGGAAACTTTCTCTGCACTGCCCCTGAAGCTTCATCTATTGCTCGCTCAGACGGACAGGGCAATGTTCGGCTGGTGCCCACGCCCACGCCTAATGCCTATCCTAGACGGGGTTACAGAGACGCTAACAACCGTTTTTGGTTTACCGAATTCTTTGCCGATAACGTTGCTGTTATTGATTTGGATACCGACAACATTACAGAGTACCCGCTGCAGCCCAGGCATATTTCGCCTTATTACGCACGGCCAGATCGCACCGGTAAAATTTGGATATCCAGCACAGGCTCAGATCGCTTATTGCGGCTAGACCCTGAAACGGGCGGGGTAGTGAAGTACCTGATGCCAGTGGAGTATGACGCGCGAAAAGTGGTGGTAGATAATTCTGCTGATCGTATTACGGTCTGGTTACCCAATAAAAATCATGGGCAGCTGATTCGGGTCGAGGTGGCTAATTAAAAATTTTCATATTAAGGGAAATAATGATGCTTAAGTTTATTGATATTTCGAGATTGACTGTATTGGCGATCATAGCGTCTCTTTCAGCCAACGCTGCCGAACCATCACTGGCAGACCAAAAATTACTGTACTCAACACCAGTAAGAGAAAACATTACCAATCTCTATTGGGGGGATTTACACCTGCATTCTAGACTTTCTGCCGATGCCTATATCTTGCAGACGCGATTGACCAGTGATGAGGCTTTCAAGTTTGCCCGCGGCGAGACAGTGGAGGCTGATAACGGCATGCCTGCCAAATTACGCCGGCCTCTCGATTTTTTAGCAGTGACAGATCATGCTGAATATTTAGGTATCTATGCCCAGTTGGCAGTTGATGATCCACGCTTAAATGACTGGAAGATGGGCATGAAATGGAAAGAATTAATGCTCCAGGAGGATATGATGAGCTTGGCTCTAGCATTTTCTGATGCGATTCAGACTAGTGAACCAGAGTATCTGACCCCCGAGAGTCTGCGCAGTTCGATCTGGGAGCAAGCCTCTGCAGTAGCGGACAAATACAATGAGCCGGGGTTGTTTACCGCCTTTGTAGGTTACGAATGGACCTCCATGATCACCGGTGACAATCTGCACCGTGTGGTCATCTACAAAGATGGTGCCGAGACAGCATCGCAAATAACACCTTTTTCTGCCCAGCATAGCAATGATCCTGAAGATCTGTGGGACGCTCTGGCCGATTATGAAAAGCAAACCGGAGGCGAGGTGATTGCTATCGCCCACAACGGCAATGTTAGTAATGGCCGTATGTTCTCGCCGAACCGTGAAAATGGGCTGCCGTTAGATGCGTCCTATGCGCGCAAGCGAGCACGATGGGAGCCTGTATATGAAACAACGCAGATAAAAGGGGATGGCGAGGCACACCCTTACTTGTCACCAGATGATCAGTTCGCCGATTTTGAAACCTGGGATCAGGGCAATATTACCCTCGGCACCGATAAAAAACCCGAGATGCTGCAATACGAATATACCCGGTCGGCACTGCGTGAAGGTCTGCGTCACGAGGCTAATTTGGGGGCCAATCCATTCAAGTTTGGCGTTATCGGCAGTACTGATTCTCACACGGGTATGTCCACCACCAATGAAGATAATTTCTTCGGCAAATTTGCCCACGATGAGCCCTCTGTGGATCGCACTGAAAAGCGTATGGCCGATCAGCTACAAAAGATATGGAGGTTAGTATCCTCTGGCCTAGCAGCGGCTTGGTCTGATGAAAATACTCGCGAGTCCATATTTAGTGCGATTAAGCGCCGAGAAGTTTATGCTACCTCGGGCACCCGAATTAAGCTGCGCTTCTTTGGTGGTTGGGAATACAAGGAGTCTGATGTATTGCGCGCTGATTACGCTAGTATTGGTTATCAAAAGGGGGTCCCCATGGGTGGCGACCTAACTCGCAGTGCAGAGAATGAGGCGCCTAGATTTATGGTAGCGGCCACGCGGGATCCCGATGGTGCCAATCTTGATCGCATACAAATTATTAAGGGCTGGCTAGATGCGCGTGGGGAAACCCAAGAAAAGATATTTAATGTGGCGCTCTCCGACGGGCGCAAGGCCAATTGGCGAGGGGAAATTCCTCCTGTGGGCAATACCGTAGATGGAGCAAATGTGATCTATAGCAACAGCATAGGTGAGTCCGAGTTGACTGCGGTATGGACTGACCCAGATTTTGATCCAGAACAGCGCGCGTTTTACTATGCTAGGGTCATTCAAATTCCCACGCCACGCTGGACAGCCTATGACGCCAAGTATTTCGGTGCAGTTATAGATCCACGTGCGCCTAAGACAATTCAGGACCGCGCGTATTCATCACCTATTTGGTATACCCCATGACAGTACCAGTAATAAACAGGAAGTGGACATTAAGGTCACGTCCAGAAACCACCGTCAGTGAGGAGCACTTTAATTTCGAAACTGAAACTGTTCGCGACTTAACCGACGGCGAATTTCTCGTTAAGATCCACTATCTTTCATTTGAACCTGCCCAGCGCGGTTGGTTAAACGATGTGCGCAGTTATATACCTCCTGTAGCCATTGGTGACGTGATGCGTTCTATGGGGGTAGGCGTAATAGTGGACAGTAAGCACAGTGATTATAAAGTTGGAGATCGCGTGCAAGGCGGTTTTGGATGGCAGGAATATGCTTTCAGCGATGGGACTGGATTATTTCCTGTGTCGAAAATTCCTGAAGATATGCCAATCTCTTATCCGCTGCATATTTATGGCCTTACTGGGCTTACCGCTTATTTTGGTTTGCTGGATATAGGCAAACCAAAATCTGGTGATACCGTAGTTATTTCTGGTGCTGCTGGTGCCACAGGGTCCACAGTCGGGCAGATCGCCAAATTAATGGGTTGTCATGTGATCGGTATCGCTGGCGGCCAGACCAAGTGTCAGTGGTTAATGGATGAGTTGGGTTATGACGCGGTGATCGATTACAAATCCGAATCGGTCGATGAACGTATGAAGGCATTGTGTAAAAATAGCATTAATGTATTTTTTGATAATGTTGGCGGAGAAATTCTCGACTCAGCCCTTGTTAATCTTTCCAACTATGCTCGGGTTGTTCTCTGTGGCGGTATATCTAGTGGTTACCAAACTAAAGCCTTACCCCCGGGACCAAAAAACTATATGCAGTTGGTGATTCGCCGTTCGCATATGGAAGGGTTTATTGTGCTGGATCATGTCGAGCGTTATCCCGCGGCAATAGAGCAGCTAAAGCAATGGGTTGATAATGGAAAAATTCTCGTTAAAGAGCATATGTTAGATGGTATCGAGAAATGTCCTGCTGGTTTAGCTGGCCTTTTCGCAGGTCAAAATTTCGGTAAACAGCTGGTTAAAATCTGATTTTTACTCGTTTTAAATATTAACGAATTAATAGGAGAACTAACATGGCAGGTCGGTTAAAAGACAAAGTGATTATCGTTTTGGGTGCGTCCGATGAGCGTAGTATGGGTGCTGCAACGGCACGTCGCTGCCACGCTGAGGGCGCTAAACTGGTATTAGCTGCTCGCAGGCTCGACAAAGTACAGGCCATTGCCGACAGCATGAGTGCTGTGGCGATTGGTTGCGATATTACCGATGAGCAGCAGCTTGAGGGTCTTGCAGATGCTGCGATCGCCAACTATGGCAAGCTCGATGGAGCGATTAATTTCGCTGGTATCGAAAGCTCATCGGCGATTGCTGATATTAGCCGCGAGCTATTGCAACAGAGTTGCGATGTCCACCTAATTGGTACTGCGCTGTTTATCAAACATATGACCGCGCGTATGGTGGACGGAGGATCTGTGGTGACAACCTCCTCACAGACAGCCTTATTGGCGCCTCCTGGACTTGCTGCCTATGCGGGTACAAAGAGTGGAGCTGATCATATAGTACGTATAGCGGCCGTTGAGTACGGTGGGCAGAATATCCGAGTAAATTCTCTTTCTCCCGGCTTTACGCCGAGTGCTATGACAGAGGGTTTTCTTTCAATGCCGGCTATTGAGCAAGCGTTTATTAACGAGATACCTCTCGGCAAATTACCCTCGACGGATGATATGGCTAATGCGGCACTGTGGTTGTTATCTGATGAGTCATTTATGACCGGCAGAATACTGGATATCTCTGGCGGTCAAACCTTGCGCCGTATTCCAACTGCGACAGAGATGGGATTTTGATTTAGTCCGAATAAAAAGGCTAAAGTGTCTTTGCAAACTACTTTCCTATGGGATAATCAAAGATGGCGCTATCTGAAACCGCTTTGGTCCATTGCTTTAAGATTGGGATCATAGTTACAGCATAGCTAGGCCAGAGGTGGCAGCTGCGTCTGCCCGATATCGAGCAAATTAGCGAACTCCTCTCGCAGCAAATTCTTCTGCACCTTGCCCATTGTGTTGCGCGGCAGCTGCGCTACAAACACTACCCGCTTAGGGACCTTAAAACCGGAGATTTGCGCCTTTAATGCAGTAATTACAGCAGCTTCTTCGATGTCACCATTGCGGACCACCAGTGCAACTAAGGCCTCGCCAAAATCTGCGTGAGCAACGCCGATCACTGCAGACTCAAGTACTCCTGGTAGTTCGTCAATGACTAGCTCTACCTCTTTGGGGTAGATATTTAAACCACCACTGATTACCATATCTTTGGCGCGACCGACTATAGCCACATATCCATCGGCACTAATTTGACCTTTGTCCCCAGTGTTAAAATAACCATCAGCGGTAAAATCCTCGGCGGTCTTCTCTGGCATTTTCCAGTAGCCTTTAAAGACATTACCGCCCCGTACTTGTAAAGAGCCAATTTCGTCATAGGCTAATGGCTGGTTTTTATCATTGGTAATGCGCACTTCTACGCCGGGCAACGGCAAACCGACTGTACCGGCACGACGCTCACCATTAAGTGGATTTGAGGTATTCATGTTGGTCTCGGTCATACCATAACGTTCTAGAATACGATGTCCTGTGCGCGCCTCAAAATCATCAAAGGTCTCGATCAATAGCGGCGCCGAGCCTGAGATAAATAGCCGAATATTGACAGTCGACTGCCGGCCAAAGCGGTCGCTACCAAGTAGTCGGGTGTAGTAAGTCGGCACACCCATCATCGATGTTGAGAGCGGCAATGTCGCCAATATCTCATCCAAGTCAAAGCCAGCCAGCCAGCGCATGCTCGCGCCGCTTAAAAATACACAACCCAGCGCGACGAAAAGACCATGGACGTGAAAAATCGGCAGTGCATGTAACAGGACATCTTTTTCGGTAAACCCCCATCCTTTGACTAGCGAGACTGCGTTACTGCGCAGGTTTTCATGACTCAGCATTATACCTTTCGGTGTTCCGGTGGTGCCGGATGAGTACAGTAACGCGGCCAGGGAATCGGGCTCTAAATCTGCGACCGGCAGCTCACTACTAATCTTAAAAACATGGTCGGTTAAACTGCCACTGCCATCAGCATTAAGCGTCAGTAGAGTGGATACATTTGCCTGTTGGCAAAGTGGTTTTAATACAGCGACATCGGCTTGATCACATACCATTAATACCGGTTCGGCATTGCCGAGAAAATAGGTCAGTTCATACTCCTTGTAGCCAGTATTAAGAGGGTGGAACACAAAGCCACCGCGCAAGCATCCCAAGTAGAGCACCAACGCCTGGGTGGACTTGGCCACCTGCACCGAAACGCGGTCGCCGCGCTGCACCCCTAGCTGCGAAAGAGACGCTGCCATCTGGCCGGCTGCACTATCTAGCTGACCGTAGCTTAGTGTTGAGCCGTCCACTTCGGTGAGTGCGGTTTTATCGCTGAAGCGATGAAAAATCACCTGAAAATGGGCATATAGATTGCCATTAACCATGCGCTACTCCCTAAAATTATGCCGCCGCTAAACAGCCAGTCGGACTAAGAAAAATAATAGCGATGGCGCGAGTAAACAGCCCACGCCAGTGTAAAACGTTGCGGTCATCGCACCATAGGGGACTAACTTTGGGTCGGTGGCAGCTAGCCCGCCAGCGACGCCACTGGTCGTCCCCATTAATCCGCCGTAGACCATCGCCGAGTAGGGGTTATCTAAACCAATTGACTTCGCCACTAGGGGTGTACCTATCATCACTAGCACCGATTTCACCAGGCCTGCACCGACGCTCAATGCAATCACCTCAGAACTCGCGCCTAGCGCAGTGCCAGTCACAGGCCCAACAATATAAGTTGCAGCACCGGCGCCAATGGTAGTGATGGATACCGCATCGGTATAGCCGAACGCCATCGCGACCAATGCACCTACCAAAAACGACAGTACCACACCGATAACAACCGAAAGGGCTCCTGCCCAACCGGCTTGCTTGAGAGCACGAGTATCGGCGCCAAATGCCGTGGACACAATCGCAAAGTCACGTAGCATCGCGCCGCCCATTACGGCCACACCACTAAATATCGAGATATCTGCTAAACCTCTGTTGCCACCTGTATAAGTACCCCCAAAGTAAGCCATCAACAGACCGATGGCGATCGCTACCGCCGAGCCATGAATCACCCCGCGACTAAGTTTATTAGACACCCAATAAGAGAATGCAGTAATAGCGCCTACCAATAAAAAAGCGGTGATCAACCCTTTATTTACTAACACAGCCGTTAGCAGTTCCATTATTGGTGCTCCTCTAATTCGTCCTTCATAAGCTCGGCTCCATTGCGTGCAATGCGGCTAAATAAAGGTATCAGCATAAAGCTGACCACCACCGCCAATACGCCGGCGACCAGTGCCAACCAGCCGCTTTCAATGGCACCTGCAACGTTCTGCTTGGCCGCCATCGCTACGACGATGGGGATATACATGGCGCTCCAAAACGCAATGCCGCTCTGGCTTAGTTTGTTTAATTGCCAGCGGTCGCGTGCCTGGCTGGTGAAGTAGAGCAATAACAGCATTGAAATTCCGACACCGCCAACATTAGCTTCTATGCCTAATAGTTGACCGAGAACATCGCCAGCCAACGTTCCCATTAATAGACAAAACGCGAGTAGAGCGACTCCATAAATAACCATAGCTAATCCTCTTTCAATTTTTATTTCGCTAACATCACCTTCGTTTGTTCGCGGCCCTATTGAATTAGGGCGCCGACTAACAGTCGGCTAATAGCGTGAATATACCTAGCGTATTTTACCCAGCTCAAGCTGAGGTAGGAATTATTTTTCTGTGACAACCAAATTTTATTGGAGAAACTACTCAGGATGTTGCACTAACTGATCCAATCGGTATCTATAAAAATTATCTTATTCGATTAGATGACAGGCATAAAAAAGGCGGTTGAACTAATGTTCAGCCGCCTTTAGAGCTTACTTAAGTTCAGATGATTAGAACTCGTATCCTAAAGTTACACCCATCTGACGACGTGGGACTGGTTCGGCCCATGCGAATGCGCCCGCATCATATCTGCGGCCTACTCGGTTTCCGTCTTCTAACACATCTGTTCCGTAAACGCGGAGTTTCAGAGTGCCATCACCCATTTCCTTCATAAAGGTAGCAGAGAGATCCAATGTCTGGAAGCTTTCAAGAGTTACCTGTGGACCAGTGACGGAACTGTATACAGACCAATCTGCCTGAGTTTCTACTTCAGCTTTATGGCTGAAACCAAGGTTCAGAGTCAGCGTTCCACCGGCGCGGTCGGTTGTGTGCTCGGCACCAAAGTAGGCTGTAAAGTCCGGCGCATACAGAATACGAGCCTTGTTAGCGATATCTATACCGTTGTAGATGTACTCATCGTATTCAGCGTCAAGGGTACCAAAGTTTAGTCGAAGCGTAAGTGCGTCTGTGGGCATTAATACACCTTCAAACTCGAGACCACTCATAGTCGCCTCTCCGGCGTTACGAACAAAGGAACAGGTTACATTACCTGCCTCGTTCTGCTCCTTATTACATGAAGAGTCTGACGCAGGAACAATTACAGTAACTTGCTTGTCAGTGTACTCAGCATTAAAGTAGGTAACGTTGATCTGGCTGTTGTCCGTCGGATTCATGCGCAAACCTAGCTCAATGCTGGCAACTTCTTCTGACGCGAACGGTAGGGTTTCTGCCGCCGTAACACCTCGGTTAAAGAACCCACCACTACGATAGCCCGTTGAGTAAGACGCATAAACCATTCCAGTTTCGATTTGTCGCTGCAATACTGCACGGAATGAAGTGTTGTTGTCTTCAAATGTTGGGTTGGCCAGATTAATTAGATCAGCTGGTGCTCTGCTGTCGCTCAATCTTGCTTCGTTGCTAGTATAAGACGCGCTATTCAGCTCTTTCTCTTCTTCAGTGTAACGAGCGCCTAATGTGACTGACCATAGGTCATTAATTTCATAGCTCATTTCTCCAAAGTATGCAGTACTATCGAGGAAGTGCAGTGCATCGAAATTTTGGATTGGTCCCGACGTTATATTCGAATCAGCTTCTAATATGTACAGACCAGCAACAAAGTTCATAGGACCATCGTAATCTGAAATATACTGCAATTCATGAGAAGTCTGTTTAAAGGTTTGATCTCTAGCGACTGGGAAAAATACTTGAGGAAGCCCCCACGAGGCCTCATCTACGTCTTCTTCGTAATCCATAATTCCCATAATATACTTGATCTCGTAGTTCTCTCCAGTATGGTTTACTTTCAAGGTAGTATTGTCGCCCTCTAAATAAGCAGTGAGAGGGAGTTGCTGAGGAGAAGTGCTCCAGTTGTCTGCTTCTGAAGCAGCAGCACCGGCGTTAAATCCGATCGATTCTAGAAATCCAGTTGCAACAAACAGGTTGTCGGCTGCAGTGGTGTGGTGGTCGTAACTATCAAACGTTACCTGTGCCGATGTGTTTTCGGTGAAGTTATATTTCACAGAGACACTCATAGTTTCTGAATCTCTCATTGGCCGGCGTGCATTCAAGGTTGTATTGTAGACATGAGAGTCAGAGTCTATTTTTTTGAATGATAGTTTGATACCGCCCTTATCAGATAAAGGCATATTTATGATGCCTTTGATATCAGTCATATCTTGATCGCCAACTGTAGCCTCTAATTTAATGCCAAACTCACCAGTCGGCTCTGTTCTGTTGACGCTGATAACGCCACCAATAGTATTTCGGCCGAACAAGGTGCCCTGAGGTCCGCGAAGAACTTCCACCGAGTCTACGTCGAACATATCGAAAACACCGCCTGAGTTGCTAGCCAAAAATACACCATCTATAGCAACACCAACGGTTGGTTCTATTGATTTTTCAATATCGTCGTAGCTCATTCCTCGTATTGAGGCGCTCAGAGATTCGGAACCAATAGCAGTTTCATGGAGTTCCACATTAGGAACTATTTTACCCAATTCAAGGGAGCTGGTGATTGAACCTCGCTCTAATTGACCTGGAGTGATTGCAGATACAGCAACGGGCACATCTTGGATCGATTCTTGGCGTTTACGAGCCGTAACCACAACTTCTTCTATGGAAGAAGCACCGTATGCACTAACTGCGCAGACGGGCAAAATAAGTGCGGAAATTAACGATGGCAGCAGTGACTTATTAAAGATTTTTTGATAGTTCATTATATTATCCCCTTAAAAATTATTATATTAGTGATGAGAGCAGATGCGGACATCCAATTTTAGATCCGTAATTCCTCACAGGACTCACAATAAAGCAACAAAAACAATCGAGCCTGCTTTTTATTTAACCGAATAGTGAATATAACGCTAGCATTCACAAAATTCAACCTATTTTCTATGAAATATCGTCGCAAATACAAGATTACATATTGTGATGATCTAGAGGGACCTTGTGTAGCCTTGATGCTAAACCGGTATCCTCAGTCCTTCTGTATTATTCTGAGTAGATTTATGCGCATTTATATACAAACAAGGTTGTATGTTTTTATTAACTAAGTTAACTTGCAAACCATACTTGTTCGAGGAAAGTCACTTGGATAATGATCGGTTGACCGACTAGTCCTGCAGTATAAGGGTTAGTAGCCCCCAATATTATTAAGGGTCGATAATGCAATTACGTACTAAAAACCTAGCTGATTACGCCGAAGAGAAGGCGACTAATAGTCCTCATGAAGTTGCTATTTATGTTGAGGATGGCGGGCATATTTATTTTGGATGTATATTTGAGGAGGCAATGTCACTTGCCGCTGCATTGTCTGATTTAGGTTTGAAGGCTGGTGATGTGGTGAGCTTTCAACTACCGAATTGGCGGGAAGCTGTCGCTATTGATATCGCCGCCGTTTGGCTGGGGCTGGTGGTAAATCCAGTGATACCTATATATCGAGATCGCGAGGTAGTTTTCATTCTTGCTGATAGCCGCTCTCGCTGCTTATTTATCCCCGGTATTTATCGCGGCTATAATTTCTCAGGGATGATTGAGCGCTTATCGCCTCAACTACCAGACTTGCAACATGTGGTTTCTGTGCGGCACAAGAATTCAATAGACGGTGTATTAAAGTATGAGGATCTTACTCGACAGCGAGGCGGGCCCGCACCAGATAAGCAGCCTACAGATATGGATGCAGTTAAAGTCATAATGTACACCTCTGGTACCACAGGTCGTGCGAAAGCAGTAAGACATTCTCATCAGTCCCTAGCATGCGCTATAGATAATGGAGTGGAGGCTTGGGGTCTTGGTGCTGAAGATGTCATGTTGATGCCTTCACCTGTTACGCATATTACCGGTTTTGCTAATGGCATCGAGCAAGCTTTTATCAGCGACTGTAAAACGGCATTTATGGAGCGTTGGGACGTCGATAAAGCTGTAGCCTATATTGACAAGGTTGGGGCAACAGGCTGTGTCAGCGCAACGCCATTTTTGCAGGAATTGGTTGATAAAGCTAAGCGGGATTCTCTCGATTTACCCTCCCTGAGGTTTTTTGCTTGCGGTGGTGCATCTGTGCCACCAAATCTGATCGGCGATGCTCATAGTACACTGGCAAATTGTCGTGCCTTTAGGGTCTATGGTTGCACTGAGGCGCCTTTGATCACGGTCGGCTTTATGCGTCCAGAAGAGGCATCCCTCGCGGCAATGACAGATGGGCGTATTAATAACTGGGATGTGATTATTGCTGACGATGAGGGCGATCCATTAGCTCAGGGAAGTGACGGAGAGATCCTGGTCAAGGGTCCTGCGATGATGATGGGCTATGGCGAAGAAGAACAGACCCGCCAATCGATTGACGAGCGCGGTTACTTTTATACCGGTGATATTGGCCATATAACCCCTGAGGGTGCCATTGTGATCACTGACCGTAAAAAGGACATCATTATTCGAGGCGGCGAGAACATTTCTGCCCGTGAAATAGAAGATATTCTCCACCAGCATGCAATAATCGTTGAGGCAGCAGTGGTGGCAATGCCTCATGAGCGGCTAGGTGAAGGTGTTTGTGTTTTTCTGGTGACCAGGGATACTGTGCAACTCAGTTTGTCTGAACTTCAGGCGTTTTTACTGCAAAGCGGCTTAGCCAAACAGAAATGGCCTCAACGTATTGAGTATAGTCGCACGCTGGAGAAAACCGCTTCGGGCAAGGTCCGCAAGGACATTCTCAGAAAGAAAGTTAAGACGCTAATGTCAGTCGGCATAATGACCTAAAAGCTACTATGCTTGTTTCACTTTGGCTGATGTCGAACTTACTAAAGACAGGCTATGGTCAATCGCGTCTTTGTTAACTATTTTGCGCGACTTTTCGTTACGTTTTTTTAAGTGCCATCTAGGCTACCTTTATCAGCAGTGACTTGCGTGAACAGGTCTGTTGAACCAGGGATGATAAGCTCAAGTACTTGATAATGATTTTAGTTAATTAGATAGCCAATAATAAGGATCACAAAAAGATGGCTGACATTGAACGAGATTTTCTTGGAAGGCACGTAGACAGCAATGCAAAGTATAAGGCTCCCCCGTTTGTACCAAGATTAAAAAATGTAGATCTAGGTGTTGAGCGGATAAAAGGTGAGCGTTATTTTTCGCCTGCCTTTATGCAGCAAGAATGGGAAAAGGTTTGGACAAAAACCTGGCAGTTAGTTAACCGTGCTGATGTGTTAGATGAGTCCGGAGCTTTTTATACTCATGAGCTGGGCAAGGAATCGTTTATATTTGTCCGTGGAAATGATGATGTAATTCGTGGCTTTTATAATGTCTGCCGGCATCGTGGCAACAAGCTATGTCAGGTAAAAGAAGGATTTCTCGAGGCTTTTTCCTGCCCCTACCATGGCTGGCAGTGGAACATAGATGGTAGCCTTAAAAAGGTTGCTGATCCAGAATTTTTCCGCCAGTTTGACAATGGAATACCCTCTGAAGAACTAGGTCTAGTTCCCGTTCAGGTCGCTCAATGGGAAGGGCTACTCTGGTTTAATATGGACCTTGAGGCTTGCTCACTAAAAGAATATCTAGGTGATCTTGGTGAGCATCTTGAGGGCTATGAGTTTGAGAAATATACACTCATAGATTTGCAGACCTTTGAATGGAATGGCAACTGGAAGCATGCCTGGGATGCCTTTAATGAGAGTTATCATTTCGCTGCGCTGCACCCAAATATGGTAGAGATTAGTGAGGGGCATGATATTCCCATTGAGCTCTATGGAGTACATTCTAGGATGCTTAATTACAACCGTACTGTAAGTGAAGTGCTTGAAGAACGAGAAAATTGGACCGACTTGCGTCGTCGCTTTATGCTCAGCGCTGAAATGAAAGGCACATCGCCCGACCCTGATGCCGCACAATCTGCAGTGCCAGAAAAGAGCGGTAAACCGATATCAGCTAAGGATATACATCTGCATGAGATTGAGTATCGCAGGTCAATTCAAGATGAAACCAGCCTGCCTTACAAAAATCTCAATGATGAACAGTTAGTTCATCAATATCATTATAGTTTTTTCCCCAATACGACGTTTACACAATCTGCGGATGGCGGAGCAATTTTCCGTTATCGACCGCATCCAATAGATCCAAATAAGTGTTTTTGGGATTTATTTATTGTCGGGTGTTTGCCCGAGGGAACGCCAATTCCCGAACGTCCCGAGCATAAGACACATCGGTATGAAGAGGGCATTGATTATGTGAAAATATTGGAAGGTACGTTCGATCCGGCTTTCGCTGAAGTTATTGGTGAGGATGCTTCTAATATGCCAACCCTGCAGGCCGGCTGCCAGTCAGATAGTTTTGACGGGGGTATTTTAGGTGATCAAGAAATCCGCCTTAGGCACTTTCATAAAATGTTGGATGAGTTTATTAGTGGCACTATGACAACTCAATCTCTACCGTCACAGGACGCCTATTTAAAGAAGATTGATTAAGGAAATTTTCCTGATGACTCACGTTAGTAACGAAGCAAGGGTAGATGGTTACCTTGTTTTCAATGCAAAGTACCATGACGCCAACTTCTCTCGACTCGAGCTACTTAATTTGCTGGGCGAGCAGGAAAATGCCTACGGCACATTGCGCGGGCTTAGAGCCAGTCAATCATTTAAGTAGATGTCATTGCATTACCCCTTCGATAAACATAAAATAAAAACAAGTGTGTTTGTTTAATGTTTTTTCCTCAGAGATAATTTATGGATGACAGCGTTTTTCGCAATGAAGTTCAGGCTTTCTTGACTGAGTCTCTGACTCCAGAAATGAAGCAAGCCGGTGAGCTTATGACGAGTGTTTTTGCCGATTTCGATGTGGCGATGGACTGGCACAAAGTTTTGTATCATAAAGGCTGGATCGCCCCAGACTGGCCTCAGGAATACGGCGGTACTGGTTGGACCCTAAATCAGCGTTATATCTTTCAAGAAGAGTGCAAATTGGCCAACGCACCTGCAGTGTTTGCCTTAGGGCTTCAGATGCTTGGTCCAATGCTGATTCATTACGGCACCCAAGAACAAAAAGATTTTTACTTGCCAAGAATACTTTCTGGCGAAGACAGCTGGTGCCAGGGTTATTCTGAACCGGGTGCAGGGTCTGATTTAGCGTCATTAATTACCGCCGCGGTGCGCGATGGTAATGATTATATTATCAATGGTTCTAAGATTTGGACCAGTTATGCTCAGCATTCTAATAAAATTTTCTGTCTTGTCAGAACCTCTAAAGAGGGTCGGCCGCAAGCAGGTATTAGTTTTATTCTTGTTGACATGGACTCGACGGGTTTGTCAGTGGAGCCGATTGTTGGACTGGACGGAACTGTCGAGCAATGTCAGGTATTTTTTGATGATGTGCGAGTCCCCGCAGTCAATCTTGTTGGAGTGGAAAATCAGGGTTGGGACGTCGCTAAGTATTTACTTGAATTCGAACGCGGTGGCCATAACTACGCCATCGACCATAAAAAACAGATGGCTAAAATCAACCGTCAAGCAAATTCTCAATATTCTTCGGGTAATACTTTGTGGAAGGATAATAAGGTTTTCGCTGCTAAATTCGCGGATGTTGCTGTAGATGCGCTGGCCTTAGAGTTTACCGAGTTACGCGTGAAAGGTGCCTTTGAGGCGGGTGGAAATGCCGGTGCGCTGTCTTCGCTGACTAAAGTGATGGGTACCGAAATTGGCCAGCGCTTTAACGAGTTAAGCCTAGAGATGATGGGCGAGCATGCCTTTGTTCAGCAGCTTGATGCGCTGCTTCCTGGCTGTGAAGTCGAGCCAATTGGCCCAAGTTGTGGTCTGACCACCATGGCTGAATATATAAATAATCGCGCGGCGACAATTTACGGTGGCTCGGCTGAGATTCAGCGAGATATTATCGCTAAGCGCGTTCTGCATTTATAACCAATACATTTGTAGGGAAGAAGTTTAATGTTTATTGAGTACAGCGAAGAACAATCCATGTTGCGCGATAGCGCAGATAGGTATCTTCGTGACAATTACAGTTTCGAGAGCCGCCAAGCCGCCATTAAAGAGGTGCGCGGATTTAGTGCAGATCACTGGCAGACATTTGCCGACTTAGGTTGGCTAGCGATGACTTTTCCTGAAGAGTATGGTGGTTTTGGTGGCGGTGCTCTTGAGACCATGATTCTGTGCGAGCAATTTGGCAAGTATCTAGTGCGTGAGCCATATCTTGAGTCGGTTGTTCTAGTCGGTGGTCTGATTGAAGCTGGTGCTGATCGAGCACTAAAAGAAAAATATCTGTCGGGCCTAATTGCTGGTGAGTTGCAGGGTGCACTAGCCTATCTGGAAGAGGGTAGTGTCGCTGATCCAACGCGTGTGCAAGCAACAGCAGAGCACAGTAATAATGGCTTTGCGATCAGCGGCAAAAAAACCGTTGTACTGAACGGCCCTGAAGCGGATTTCTTTGTTGTCTCGGCACGTGTTGGTGGTAAGAAAGAAAGCGCTCGAGACGGTATTAGCTTATTTGTCATTCGTAAAGATGCTCCCGGGCTGAGCTGCAACAATTACATAACTTACGATGGTCGTTCGGCCTGTGAATTGCAACTGCATAAGGTCGCAGTTGATAAAGAGTCACTAGTGGGTGATTTGGGTAATGCTGCTGCTATCGCTGGGCCAGTTTTTTCTCATGGCATCGTTGCTGTCTGTGCAGAAGCTTTAGGTGCTATGGATGCTCTTCTGGCTGCCACGATTGACTATACTAAACAGCGCAAGCAATTTGGCCAGTCGATTTCTGCGTTCCAGGTGCTTCGCCACCGCATGGTGGACATGTATATGGAGATTGAATTAACTCGGTCACTGCTGATGGCAACAGCGTGGAAATTAGATAATGCGGCGCCAGATGCAGATCAATGTGTCGCCGCTCTAAAGGCAAAGATGGGTAAGGCGGGTCGCTATGTCTCGCACAATGCGATGCAGCTCCACGGTGGTATAGGCACAACCGATGAATTTAGCGTCGGTCATTATTTTAAACGTTTGGCGGCAATAGGTGTCATGTTTGGGTCCAGAGACTCTCATCTGTCACGTTATTCTAAACTCTCGGTTTAAAACTAAGAGTTGGCGTCATTATATTCGACTAATAAGGAACGATTACTATGGATCTTCAATTAAAAAACAAAACGGTTCTGATTACAGGATCATCGAAAGGGATTGGTTTTGCGCTGGCAAAAACATTAGCGGCCGAGGGCTGCAACATAGGTATCTGTGCGCGCAATGCTGAGGAGGTAAACGCTGCTGTCGAGGCCGTTCGGGCTTTGGGTGTGAAGGCGCATGGTCAAGTGGTGGATGTGACGGACTCTATATCACTGGAAGGCTGGATTAAAGCCTGTGCCGAGACGCTCGGTGGAATCGACGGTTTTGTTGCCAATGTGAGTGCCGGCGGTGCGGACAATGAAGAATCCGGTTGGAGAAGTAACTTTGAAGCCGATGTACTTGCTAGCTGGAAAGCAGTTAATGCCGTGAAGCCATATCTTGAAATCTCAGATTGCGGGGCTATTGTCAGCATTGGATCTACTGCGTCTCTGGAAGCATTTGCAGGCGCTGTGCCCTACGGTGCGATGAAGGCGGCACTCCTGAATTATTTTGGCAATTTGGCGCAAGAGTTGGCGCCATTGGGCATCCGTGTTAATAGCGTTAGCCCTGGCCCCATCTTTTTTGAGGGCGGCGCTTGGGAAGACATTAAGGCAGCTATGCCCGAAATCTATGAGTCGACAGTAGCCAATATCCCAGCAGGCCGTATGGGCTCGCCCGAAGAAGTCTGTGTGCAAGTTGCGCTATTGTTAAGTCCTATTTCGGCGTACACAACTGGTACCAATATAGTTATCGATGGTGGATTCACTAAGCGAATCCAGTTTTAAGGTCTTTGTTAATCAGGTGATTAACTTAATAGAAGGTAGATTCTGTGACAGATAATATTTTTTCCTTAAAAGGAAAGGTGGCACTAATAAGTGGTGCGTCGAGCGGTTTAGGTGAGCATATAGCTGAAATGCTTGCAGATAAAGGGGTCGCTGTGGTTTGCGCTGCACGGAGAATGGATCTGTTGCAGAATCTCGCTGATCGTATTAATGCTAAAGGCGGTAAAGCCTTAGCGGTGGCTATGGATGTGACCGAACGAAATTCAGTTAAGGCCGCCTTTGATGCTGCAGAGAAGGAATTTGGTACACCGGATATCGTTGTTTGTAACGCTGGTGCCACTGGCCGTCAGCCTTTCTTGGAAATGGAGGAGGCTAATTGGGACCATGTATTGAACGTTAATATTAAAGGTGTCTTTAACGTTGGTCAGGAAGGCGCACAGCGATTGGTCGCGGCGGATAAGCCTGGCAATATTATTAACATATCATCTATTTGCGCTGTTTCGTCATTTAAAGGTCTTACACATTACAGCGCGTCCAAAGCAGCAGTTAACCAACTTACCCGTGTAATGGGTCATGAATTAGCGGAGCATAATATTTGTGTTAATGCATTGGCCCCAGGGTTTCTGCATACGGATTTGGTTGCCGACTATTATGAGACGCCTCAAGGCAAGATCGATTTGGCCAACTTGCCACTTGGACGAGCGGGAGAACTATCGGAGCTTGACGGTATTATTTTGTTGCTGGCGAGTAATGCCGCGAGTTATATGAGTGGCTCGGTTGTCACAGCAGATGCAGCTCATTCTGTGAGATTGGGATAACCATTGGTGGAGAACGTGATGAATACTGAAGTATTGCCTGATCATGTTCCAGAGTCTCTGGTAAGAGATTTTAATATCTATGGGCCTCCCGGAATCGATAACGACTTTCATGAGGCCTGGGCGACTTTATTACAAGAGGATGATTCATGTCCTCTGGTCTGGACTCAAGCAAATGAAGGACATTGGCTGCCCACACGTTCAGCCATAATTGAAGAAATCTTAACCGATTACACCAGATTCTCCAGTCGCAGTATTATTCTTCCCAAGAGTCATAGTGCTGACCATGGCCTGTTGCCCACGACCATAGACCCCCCAGAGCATCACTTTTATCGCAAGACCTTAAATCAAAGTATGGCGCCGGCTGCAGTCAATGCTATGGGTGATGATATTCGCGGTATTGTGACGTCGCTGATTGACGAATTTGTGGAAAAAGGGCAATGTAACTTTACTCGTGATTTTGCTGATATCTTACCCATTCGAGTATTTTTATCGATGATGGATTTGCCGGAAGATGATATCCCGCAAACCAAGTACTGGACCGACCAATTAATCAGACCTGACGGGACTATTACGTTTGCCGATGCGCTGCAAAACTTGAAGGACTATATAGCGCCGTACGTTGATCAGCGGATGGGAAGTGACGGCACAGATATGCTCAGTCGCATGATTAATACCGAAACCAATGGCCGACGCCTGAGTCGTGATGAGGCGATTAAATTGTCCATTCAGGTGTTTATTGCAGGTGTTGATACCGTGGTTAACTTGCTGGGATTTGTCTTTCTGTTCTTAGCGCGAAGTGAAAAACACCGCTTACAGATATCTCAGGGCGAGACCTCTGCCGCGCAAGCTGTTGAAGAGATCCTAAGGCGTTTTCCAATAGTGACCATAGCCAGAGAAGTGACCGAGGACATGGAATTTCATGGCGTACAACTTAAGGCTGGTGATATGGTTGCCGCACCGACACCGCTGGCGGGTATGGACAACACCTTTACTTCTAATGCTGTGGACGTCGAGTTTGGCCGCAAGCAGGGCAAAAGCTTAACCTTTGGGCGAGGAGCACACACGTGTCCTGGCAAAAATTTAGCCCGAGTTGAGTTGCGAATTGCGATTGAAGAATGGCTTAAGCGCATTCCTGATTTTCATGTCGATGAAAGCAGTCAAGTCAGCTTTAGCAGTGGCATTGTTGGCGTGGTCAACGAGTTACAGTTACGCTGGTAGTTGATAAAAGCAACGATATAAAAAAAGGGTTACTTTAGTGCCCCTTTTTTTATATTTGTACTGTCTAGATACTGATTAGACCGCAGCGCGAGCCTTAGTCAATGCATCAGCCGTTGGCTTATCCATTGGCTCAATTGCCCACTGAATGCCGCGTCTTAGTAGCTGGTAAAACACCGGCAAGTCCCATGAGCCGCGATCCATAGTAGGCCAGTAGTCGAGCATAGGTTGCATGTCATGATGATGACGACAGTGGCCCAGTGTTAGATACAGTACCTCGCCTTCACCAACCTTATGGGTATAAAAAACCGGGTGACGAGCATGCTCCCATTCGTCTTCTTCAAACCCTTCAGCCTTGCCGCCGTATTCTGTGTCTAATAGTACATGCAGGTCGCCATAAGTCTTCATTAGGTACAGTTCATCATCAGATTCAAAGGGCTCAATACCCCGCACTAGTGGATGATCTGGGTCAGCAATTGATACCTTATAAGGAGCAATAGGAGGATGAGAGCGGAACATGGATCCGAGTGTCTCTACAAATAGGGGAGCCCAATCCGGGGTGCCATAAAGCCCACTCGACATTAAGCGGATGATAGAATTCGTACCGTGGAGCGCATACCATCGGCCGCCTTTTTCGACCCAGGCTTTAAGTGCTTCCTGCGCCCCGAGAGAGGGCACAACATTACAGGTATAGCTGACAATGAAGTCTGCTTCTTCGATAGCTTGCAGATTCTCATAATCTTCAAAAACTCGGACCCTAAAACGATCATCTTCTGATAGTAATTTCAATAATTCTAATCGAGCATAGTCTATATCGTGCCAGACGCCTCCAGCGATTAGTAAACAATTTATTCTGCCTGCGCGATTATCGTGAATACTCATTGGACTATCCTATTCTTTTATTTTAATTACAGTGTTGGTTTTGGTGCGCTGGGGTCTTTAGCCAAATACCATTGAACCCATTTATGGAATAGCTGGTTACCCGCTTCATTGCGGCCGAAGGTAACACTGCTATGGGCATTGGCTTCAAGGCCTTTTTGAATGGCCAGCCCTACCTGATAGTCTTCGACATCCACAACTTCCTGGAAGAAGTCCATCATGCCTTGCAGTTCGGTATCTTCTCCGTCTGGCTTGGACGGATGAATAAAGTTTATATAGGTGGTGTTCTGATTGGGCAGGGGGCCAGGAATAATCTGGCTAATCAGAGTAATTTCCGGAGCCACAAATAATGAGATATTAGGGAACAGTGTACGAATCCAGTCATAGCCATTGCTCTCATGCTTGTGATAATCCTCAGGTGCTACATCGGCAAGATTTTCTTTGATCGCCAAGTGGGGGAAGCAGATTAATGTATGGGGGCCGTAGGCATCAAACTGCATTACATTGGAAAAGGTGCGCTGGGCAATGGTATCTGGGTGAGCGACGGCGAAGTGGTAGCCTTCCAGATAACCATCGTAAGCCACTTTCCAGTTGGCGCCGTCGATCTTGCGCTGGCCACAGAAATGCCAGTTTTCCATACCAAGACGACTGATATCTTCCATTACGTCACCAAGGAAGTCATCGAAGTCGACCTCGGCGTCGCCAGGCTCAAGCACGGTAAAGATCATACCGCCGCGCTCGTAGACAGGAAGCTGAGTTAACCCGTTGGCCTGCTTGTCGAAGTCACCAAATTTATCCTGATCTGCAACGCCGCGCAGCACACCATCATTGCTATACATCCAGCCATGGTATGGGCAGGTAAAGCGTGACTTGTTGCCACAGGGCTCTGTTGCCACTGTCATGGCTCGGTGAGAGCAGACATTCAGCATCACCCGTGCAGTGCCGTCTTTCAGGCGCGTAATAAGCAGTGGCTTATCCAGAAATTGAAATGTCTTATAGTCACCGGGGTTCGGCAGTTCCTGAGTCAGTGCAACAAATACAGGGACCTTTTTAAAAATTAGGTCCATTTCCTGCTGCCACTGATCGGGATCCGTATAGGTTTTGGTTGGTACGGTTAATGTTTGTGCGGCCTGATCGGTGGTGTTGTTATCAACATCATCAATAATGCGGGCAACAATGCGGTTATAGTTTTCTGCAATAGTCATATTTAGTCTTCCTCACCTGATTCAGGGTTTAACTCTCTGGCAGTACCAGCGGGCCAGCAGCTGATACATCATATTTAACAATATCCATTCCGGTAATCTCGACCGTGCCGCAGAAGGTCAAAAACTCAACAATATGGGGCATAGCCAGGTGCGCCATCAGGGCATCTTCATCTTTCCAATGCTCTGAGATCCAGATAACATTGCTATCATTCACATCCACGGCGATGGCATAGCGCAAACAGCCAGGTTCGGCATGGGTTTTGGTAATTATTTTTTGCGCAGCGGCAACATAGGTAGCAGCGTCTTTAGGAGCTAGTTCAATTTTTGCGGAGATAGCTAACATAGTTGAATCCCTGATAATGTAACGTTAATGTAGGTGCCGATGGTGCATTTATGGTTGTCCAGCCCGGTTTATTCTGTTGACTCAGCTATGCCATCAAAACCTATATACATAAGCCCGTAGGCGCCAAGTAAAAATTCTTTAGCCTCGTCCTCACGGCCTTCTTCCGCCATAAATTCCGAGTCGTAAGTGAGTCGGCATCCTCCATTATTCAGTTCAGTCAGCTGGCCTCTTGCCTGATAGTGCAAAAGTCCCGCGGGCCGGTCACCGATAATGGAGAGCTTGATAATGTAGTTTTCCAGATCTAGAGAGTCCAGACGTTCACTGACTGGGTCTTCAAAGCCGACATTGTACATGTGGCGAATCATGCCAGCGCCACTACCCTCTATGTCGATACGTTCGATTTCAACAGGAGCATTTTTTGGCCACCAGGCTTCAATATTGCCAAAGTCAATTAGCAGGCCCCAGATTATTTCTCTGGGTGCGCCAATATCATGATAGGAATGCAGCTGAACCATTTTGATTTGCTCGCTAATTACTATTTTATCCGTTGAGGCCTATATCACCCGATGCATGCTGTGATGTCAATGTGCGGCGCGCAATGCGCCAGCCATCGGCGGTGCGAACCAGCTCATCGCTGTACTCGCCCCAAACTGTAAAGGTTTCAGCGGCGTAATCGCCGAGCCCAACATGTAGTGCGGATAAATAGCAGGTCGCTGTCGCTGTCTCGCCACTCACCATAATATTGATATTACCTAGCAGATGCTGTGTCACGGAACATTGCGTGAGCACACTGGCAATCAGGTCGGCGATAGCCTGACGGCCTTCAAAGACACCGATACCGATAAAGTTAGCCACTGCATCATCAGTAAATACGCCTTCCAGAGCGGCCCATTGTTGCTTGTCGATCGCCGAAGCATAAAGATTGATCACCTGTTGAATTTCCAGATGGTCGGCAAAGTTTTGTGGTTCTGTAGCTGCCATTGCGGCCTCCATTATGAAAATAATGCCGACCTGACTCCGAGGGGAACTCGCGCTTGGTAACGGCTGACTATACGTCGCTATTTACTGCAACTTGTGGCACTAATAGTACTTTGGCATCTACAGTCCGTCAATAAAAACCATCACACATGTTTGTTATTTACCTGCAAGATTAGCTGAGGTACCATGGATAAATACGGAGCAGTTTTATAGGCGGCCCGGATTAAAATAATAACATTGGATTTAAGCATATGACCCAGATGAACACTCGTGTATTGCTCGCTCGCAGGCCCATAGAGCAATTGGTAGCAGCTGATTTTGCAGTTGATACGCAACCTGTTGAAAGCTTGCAGGAGGGTCAATTTTTGATCGAAAACCTCTACCTATCGCTGGATGCAGGTTTTCGCCAGTGGATGAATGAGGGTTCGGGTGATAATTATTTGGCATCGATGCCTCTGGGTGAGCCGGTGCAGAGCATTGTTATGGGCACGGTTGTTGACTCTCTCAATCCGGAATACCCCGTCGGTAGTGTTGTGATGGGACGAACCTCCTGGGAGCAATACAGTATTGCCGACGGTTCTGATTTGATGAGCATTCTTGAGCCGGATCCGGGTGTTGAACTGCATGAGTATCTCTGCAGTCTGGGGCCCTCTGGTATGACAGCCTATTTTGGCATTATGGATATCGGCCAGCCCAAGCAGGGTGACCTGTTTGTGATTAATGCCGCGGCTGGTGGCATTGGCTGTATTGCTGGGCAGATCGCCAAGGCAGAAGGTTGCAGCACTGTGGGTATTGCTGGCGGAACTGACAAGTGCCAGTGGCTTCAGGATACGCTGGGCTACGATCAGGTTATTGATTATAAATCCGCTGAACCCTTTGATCAGCAGTTACAAAAAGTGGCCCCGGAAGGTATGGATATTGTCTATGATAATGTCGGTGGCCCAATGCTCAGCAGTATGCTGGGTCAACTGGCGGAAAATTCCCGAATTATTCTCTGTGGTGCGGTCTCTCAGTACGAGAGAGAGGGCGGCCATGAATCTGTTGGCAATATGTGGGAGTTGATCACCAAGCGAGCAAGAGCCGAAGGCTTTATGTTCTCTGACCATGTGGACCGCTACCCGGAAGCCATTAATTATATTACTGGTATGCTTAGATCTGGTGCACTGGTCAGCCCGGTGAACTGGTCGGAGGGTATCGAATCTACTGGCCAGGCCTTTATCGATATGTTGGCCGGCAAGAATCTTGGAAAGTGTTTGATTAAGTTGTAGTACCAAATGAGAAATTCCCCCGGATTCCTCTGCATACTTTAAAGCTCTTCATATTCTGTATGGAGGGCTTTTTTGTGGTAGGGTCTTGGTTAAAGAGCCTTGCATTAAAGAGCCTTGCATTAAAGAGTCCTGCATTAGCGAGCCTTCAAAAAAGAGGGGGATAAAAACATGCCATTAGAATCCGTAACCGCCGAAATTTTGGCCCTGATGGCCGAATCTGGCGCCCCAGCGTTTAATGAACTGCCGGTGACTGAGGGTCGTGCAATTTATACCGAGTCCCAATCTGTGCCACCTACGGTTGAGGTGTACAGTGTTGAGGATGCTGTTGTGGATGGCCCCGTCGGAGGGATTCCCGTGCGTATTTACCGACCCCATGCCGAGCCAGCGCCAGTGCATATGCATTTACATGGCGGTGGCTGGGTATTAGGCAATCTTGTTACCCATGATGCCGACTGCCGCGAGATCTGTGTTGCCGCTGATTGCATTGTTGTGGCTGTAGATTATCGTCTTGCGCCAGAACATCCTTTCCCCGCAGCACCTGAAGACTGTTATGCAGTGGCTTGCTGGGCCTCAGCCCTAGATACGGAGTTGGGGGGCAAACCTGGTCCTATAAGTATTGGTGGTGATTCGGCTGGTGGCAATTTGGCGGCGGTAGTGGCGATGATGGCGCGGGACCGCAATGGGCCTGAATTTGCTCTGCAACTGCTGCTCTATCCGATTACCGAACCCAGCATGAATAGTGTTTCTTACCAAGAGAATGCTGAGGGGTATCTATTAACGAAAACTATGATGACCTGGTTTTGGGATCATTACTGCCCAGATATTGAGCAGCGCAATAACCCATTGGTCAGCCCATTATTGGCATCAGATCTATCTGGCTTACCGCCAGCGCTGGTGATCACCGCTGAATTTGATCCGCTTAGAGATGAGGGCGAAGCTTATGCCGAGCGCATGCAAGCTGCGGGAGTTGAGGTTGAATTGCGCCGCTTTGATGGCCTTATTCATGCATTCTTCTCTATGGCTGGCGTAATTGGAGCTGCCCGTGAGGGCGTGAACTTAGTGGGTAGTGCATTGCGCAGGGCCCATGGTCTTGATGAGCCCCAACAATAGTTTCTAGACAGGCATTAATGGCAACCCGCGCAGGGACTTTATTTTCCACGCTAAGTTGATACGCTCATATTCCAGTAAGTACTGAACATAAAATTCTACCCGATCTCCCTCGACGGGCAAACCGATACCCATCACATGAGTCTGTGCGGAGGCCCTGTCTTGCTCCAGAGAATTCACCATAAAGTTCGCAGCGTAATGGGCACTGTTGGCCATGCCGACAAATACGTCATTGAAAAATTCTCGCAGGGCGGGCTTCCCTTGAACGCTGGGATAACCAAGGTCGGTCATATCAAAAACCCCATCATCCGTAAAGCAACTGAGCAACAGCTCAATGTCAGTCATCCTGTCTAATGCCGTGAGATAGGTGCTCAGCCGGTCTTGGAGAGCCTGGCGGTCTTCGACGATCATGGTTACCTCATAAAGAAATCAGCGCGAGGCGTGCCCGTCTCATCATAGACTGGCTCGCTATGGTCAATGCTGTATTTGAGAATATCGGTGTCGAGAATCTCGTAGTTATAAAGTATCGCCAGCATATCGCTATAAAAGTGGCTGGCCAGATGAGCCCGCAGATGCTCTACAGACTCCCAGTTTTCATGCACATAGATGCGGCCGGGCGTCGCTGGGTCAAGACTCCAGACATAGTGGCGGCAGCCTTTTTGTAATCTGGTATCCGCCATCAGTTGAGCGGTTTCCGGCAGTACTTTTATCGCATCTTCAGGCTTGAAGTTGACGGTTCCATTAATCAGTACAGTCATTGCAGTTCCTCCGGTAAACGAGATTACTCACCGTACATAGAGTGGAAGATACGCTCTTTAAAAAGCCACTGGCCATCGACTTTGATCAGCTGGTCATCGTATTGACCACGGGGCCGAATTTCTTCACCTTCTGATGTGGTGCCGACTTCGGCAGCGTAAGATCTCACCGTGGCGGTATTGCCATCGACTTGAATGCCACCCACGGTAAAGGCCATAAAGATAAATGGAAACATAGACATCCCAGTCTGCCAGGCCGTGACAATATTTTCTTTGCCGCAGACATTTTCCATGCCGGGAATCACTGGGAGCTTCCAGCTGGCATCCTCCGCCCATGTTGAGGCCCACAGCGCCGTATCCCGCTGATTTACGGCGTCAGCGTAGATATCTAGTAGCTCACGGATGGCGAGACGATCTTCGATTGATCCAGAAAAAGGCATAATAAGCTTCCTATTATTGAATTTATTGGGGAGAAATCACTATACATGACAGCGCCTCAAAAAAACAATCTCAGTTGATTTTTTATTGTTAAAGGGGTACCTTAAAGCTTGAGTTTTTAAGGTCGAATCAGCACGTTATCGACATCCATCTAATTAGAATGAAAATGGGAATAATCATGTCAATCAACTACAAGCAATACTATCTCCATCAGCGCCCTGTCGGCGCTGCCACCGACAATGACGTTAAGGTTCGCAACGTCGAGGTTGATGACTTGGCTGATGGACAGATACTGATTAAAAATGAGTACTTCTCACTAGATCCAGCTATTCGTGGTTGGATGAGCGACGAGCCCAGCTATATGCCGCCGATAGACATTGGTGATGTTATTCGTAGCTCAACCGTGGGCACCGTTATCGAGAGTACCCATGAGGATTTTGCAGTGGGAGATGAGGTCTACGGCCTTAATGGCTGGGAAGAGTACAGCCTGTCTGACGGGTACTTTATTACCAAGGTGCCGAAAGATAACCAATTCCCGCTGCACTACTATCTAAGTGCCTTTGGTGCTGTGGGTCTCACGGCTTACTTTGGTATTAAAGATGCTGCGCAGCTCAAAGCAGGGGATACATTGCTAATGAGTGCTGCCGCTGGTGCGGTGGGATCACTGGGTGGTCAGTTGGCAAAAAACATGGGCTGTCGCGTGGTTGGTCTGGCGGGTACAGATGATAAATGTCAGTGGTTGAAAGATGATCTGGGCTTTGATGCGGTGATCAATTACAAAACTGAGTCTGGTAACCTCAATGCGGCCATTGCTGCGGCTTGTCCTGAGGGCGTTGATGTCTACTTTGATAATGTGGGCGGCGAAATTCTCGATGCGGCACTACTGAATATCAATAGCAATGCGCGCATTGTTTTCTGTGGTTCTATCTCTACCTATAACGCATCAGAGCCCGTTCCCGGCCCCTATAACTGGTGGCAGGTGTTGGCTAAAAGCGCCACAGTAAAAGGCTTCTTAATAAGCAATTACCTTGACCAGTTTGAGGCGGGTGCCAGTGCTATTGCCGAGTTGTTAACCGAAGACAAAATTCAGTTTAAGTATCAAATTGTCGATGGTTTTGACAACACATTGTCGGCCTTCCATAAGCTCTTTGATGGCAGTAACACAGGCAAATTAATGCTTAAGGTGTAGGTCTATGGCAGAGCAAAAGCTATTGGGCAAGCGCGCCATCGTCACCGGTGGTGCTACTGGTATTGGCTATGGTATTGCTCTGCGATTTATCGCTGAGGGTGCGACGGTCATTATCACTGATATCGACACACCAGGCGGGGCCGACGCTGCCCAGAGACTAGGGCCAAACTGTGAGTTTGTGCATCAGGATGTGTCAGTGCCAGCGGACTGGGATAATGTCTTTGCTGTTGCTGCGGATAAATTTTCCGGTCTGGATATTATGGTCAATGTTGCCGGTGTGACATTGATGGGCACCATTGAAGAGATAGATGTCGAGACCTGGGATAAAACAATGGCTATCAATTTGCGCAGCTGCTTTCTTGGCTGTCAGGGTGCCATCAAGCTAATGAAGGCCGATGGTGGTGGTTCGATTATCAATATGGCTTCTGTCTCTTCCTTTAAAGCTCAGTCTGAACTGGTTGCCTACAATGCGTCCAAGGCAGGGGTGGATATGATGACCAAATCTGTCGCCTTGCACTGTGCTCGCAGTGGCTATGGCATCAATGTTAATTCGATCAATCCCGGTGTTATCCAGACCGATATGCTAAAAAAGGTCATGAGTCAGGTGGAGGATGGGGAAGCACTGATGGATAGTTACAGAGCCATGCACCCCATTGGTCGTATTGGTGAGCCGGAGGATGTGGCGGCTATGGCAGTTTATCTGGCCAGTGAAGAGGCCTCATTTGTGACTGGCTCCGCGTTTACTGTGGATGGTGCGTTGGGTCTTAATTAAAGATAAATGATAGGGGTAGGCGATGACGGAAGGGTTAAGAGAGGGCGGCTGTCTGTGCGGTCAGGTTCGTTACAAGGTGCTGGCAAAACCCGTTGAAACCGTAGTTTGTCACTGTCTTAATTGTCAAAAACAGGCCGGTTCAGCATTTTCTGTGGTGGCTTTTTTCCCTCGTGATAGTCTGCAAGTAACGGGTAAATTGCAAACCTATGAGGATCTAGGGACCAGTGGTCAAACCGTTTTTCGCCGCTTCTGCGGCACCTGCGGATCGCCGGTTATTACCGATACCGAGAATGCGCCGGATATGGGCTTAATCTTTATTAAAGCTGGCACTCTGGATGAAGTAGATGATCTGCAGCCTTCTGTTCATGTCTGGACCGAGAGAAAGCACTGCTGGTTAACCTTGGCTGAGGACCAGATTCAGCTTGAGCGGGAGTAGTAGGGTCTTTTTGCCATTCTGTCTTTCTGCCACCCTGTGATACTGATGGAGCGCAGCGACTGAAGAACCTGCTGGCTTGTCCTAGAGATACTTCGCTTTGCTCAGCATGACAAAAAACCGCGTCATCCTATAAGTCGATTTTAACCAGCGCTTTACCCACAGTTTTACCAGACATCAACTCACAAAAAGCAGTAGGCGTATTAGCGAACCCTTCTGTAATATTTTCTATCACGGTAATATCTCCCGCCCGAATCCAGTCCTCAAGCTGGGCCATGGCCGCTGGTACTTTTGCTTGATACGTGGGCAACAAAAAACCCTGCATGGTGAGCTGCCGTGACACCATTTCCCAAAGGTTGGTAATCGGGTTTGGGTTGTCGGTACGATTGTAATCGGAGATCATGCCGCAACCGACAATGCGCCCATAGACTTTCATGGCGGGGAGCATAGCGTTCAGCACTGGGCCTCCGACATTATCAAAATAAATATCTGCACCCTCTGGTGCAATGGCTGTAACAGCGCCGGTAATATCATCTGTCTTGTAATTTATGGCAGCATCAAAACCAAATTCATCTACGATCAGCTGTGCTTTTTCATCGCTGCCAACAATGCCGATTACGGTGCAGCCACAGAGCTTGGCAATCTGTCCTGCCATGCTACCGGTGGCCCCTGCGGCGGCACTAACCACCACTGTCTGCCCCGCTTGAATCTGGCCTACTTCATGCAAGCCGATATAGGCTGTGGCACCCGCGCCGCCCAGTGCACCCACATAGTACGAGATGGGTACGCCGACTTTTGGCTTTAGCTTTTCCAGTAATATGGCGTCGCTGTGGCAGATGGAATAGTCTTCCCATTGGTTGAGGGCAAAAACAAAATCACCCTCAATAAAATCATTGTTGCGGGACTTTATAACCTGCCCCACCGACGGGCCGCGGATCACACCGCCTATGGGGATTGGCTCGAAGTAGTTGGCCTTGCCATCGACCCAGCCACGAATCGCGGGCTCCATGGAGAAGTACATATTGCGCAGTAGAAACTCGCCTTCGCCGGGCTCGGGAACAGGGCCTTCTGACAGGGCAAAGTTTTCTGGCTGAGCAGCGTCAGTGACATAAGAGGCGAGGACCACTTGGCGATTATTTTTCATAGTTAATCCAGCTCTATTTGTAGATTGCCGTTATCAGCCAGACTGACATCATAGGTTTTAAGTGGCACTCGAGTCAGCTCACCCAAGGGCTTGCCGGTGCGCAAGTCAAAGCGCACACCATGCAGTGGGCAGGCTAGAAAACAGTTTCTAATCCGGCCACCGGTTAGTACTGCTCGCTGATGAGTGCACAGATTAGCCACGGCATAAAAGTCTCCATTAGCATTACAGATAAGGATATTTTTCCCGTCCAGGGTGACAGCAACTGTTTGGCTGTTGGTGATATCGGTTGCGAGAATTAATGTATCTGTCGTTGCCATAGAAATCTCATGAATTAAATTGTAGGCTTAAGAATAGCCGAGCCCAGGGGGAAGCTGGAACTCGGCAGTAAAAATCTTTAGGCATTGAGGTATTTGTCAATTGATTGGTGCAGATGGCGAATACGGCTCTCTTGATAGCTTGCCAGGCTTACCGCCCCTTTTCTGGACGCGATCATGCCTTTCTGTACTGCGGCCATATTGCTATCGTCCTGATCAAATACCGGGCCCAGGCCACCGATTTCTGGCGCCTCACTAAAGGCTTGATCTGGACGCAGGGTGTTTTTCATCGCGGGCTCTGGACGCTTGGTACCTTTGGGGTAGCGCATCAGAATCATGGTTTCGAAGATACAGCTATTGTGGTCGTCACCGTTAGGCAGAAAGCGATAGACAATATTACCGTGGTACCCAGTCCATACCTGAGTATTGGGGAACAGCATATAAAGTATGGCGTCTTCCAGTTCTGACTTGGTGGCCTGATCTAGGGATTCGCCAATAATCTCACCAAACATTTCTCGGTTGGTCTCTGCCACATAGGTACGTGCAGTGAGGCCCTCGGGCATTTCATGGCCTTCGGCGCTATCGGTTGCCATACGGCCCGACAGCTCAAGAATATCGCGCATGGTCTCAGCTTCAGTGACTTCAGGCATATGCGGGCTGGGCACACCCATAGGGGTGACAGAACGGCTGACATGATCGCCAAAGGTGTCGTACTGGGAGTTGGCATCACCGGTAAAGGTGAGGATTTCGCTATGGGTTTCTAATGTGTGGAATGATTCCATAAAGGCCTCAGCACCGACTTTCCAGTTGCATTGAACCACGCGCTCAACATGGGCACCTTTGTAATAGTCGTGCAGTGGGAAGCGGGCGAAGTGCTCTGGCAGGGGGCTGAGGTAGTCTTCCAGAGACACGCAGTTTTCATCGAAGTTAATAAAGATAAAACCACCCCAGGTGCCGACTTTTACCTGCGGCAGGCTCATATCTTTTTGGTCTAAATGGCTAAAGTCCCATTTGCAGGGGATGCCTTTAAACTCACCGTTAATATCCCAGGTCGCACCGTGGAAGGGGCAGACAAATTCTTCGGCATGGCCATCGCAGTCGCGCAGTATGCGGCCGCGATGCAAGCAGGAATTGATAAAGGCTTTAAATTCATTTTCACCGGTGCGGGTAACAATAATTGACTGGTCGACGATCTCATAAATATGGTGGTCGCCCACCTCAGGAATATCTTCTTCGCGACAGGTCATTTGCCAGACTTTGGGCCATAGCTTTTTCTTTTCTAGCTCGTGAAAATCACGGTCAATCCAGCGTCCTACACCTATGTCCTCGTCGCCCATGTAGGGGTTGGTGTTTTGGCGCAGGTAGGCTGGCACTTCAATAGTTTCGTCGTCAAGTAGATCCTGATAGCTCAGGCCTTCGCAGCGGGCTTCACCCTGCTGTTTTACTTTAATTAATTCAGACATAGAATTTACTCCTGCTTATTGTTTTGATTATTTTGTAATAATATTGACACCACTGATACCCGGGGCACCATAGACATGGGTATAGCCAACTTTGGGCTCATTAGGCACCTGTCGAGCGCCACCTTCACCGCGCAATTGCACGCATACTTCGTACACCTGACGCAGGCCAGAGGCCCCGACCGGTTCACCATTGGCTAAACAGCCGCCATCGGTATTAATGGGTAGGCGGCCATTGATGCCAGTGGCGCCTTCTCGGAGCAGTTTTTCCTGCTCGCCATGTTCGCAGAAACCATTTTCTGCCATATGCATAATTTCTGTGCCGCTGTCGGTATCCTGAAGCTGCATAACATCGACATCTTCCGGGCCAATACCAGCCTGCTCAAAAGCAGCCTTAGAGGCGGTGACTGTTGGCGCATCGGCGACCTGCATTGCCTGAGAAGGGGCGAATACTTCGAAACTGCCGTAGTGGCGAGTGCGCACGGCGGCAGCTTTTAGAAATAAGGGGTTACTGCAGTACTGATGAGCTTTGTCGGCATTGCAAACAATCAGCGCCGCGCCACCTTCGGCAGGGCTGCAGAACATATATTTGCGCAAAGGATCGCTGACCATCATCGAGTTGGCAATCTCTTCATAGCTCAGGGCCTGCTGGCGCCAAGCGGTTGGTGTCAGTGAGCCATTAGTAAAGGCTTTTTCGGAAACGCGAATCAAGGCGTCTTCGGTAATACCGTGATCGTGCATATAGCGCTGGGTCTTAAGCGCAAAAAACTGGGTGGTGAGCATCAATCCGGTCTCTCCATACCAGTCATCCAAACCCCATTCTTTGGGTTGAGGATTAAAAGCGCCGCGGGGATGTTTGTCGAAACCAACCACAACGCCTACATCATACTCGCCGGATTTAATCGCACTGTAGGCGGCATGCAATGAACTGCCACCAGTGGCACAGCCATTCCAGATGTTGGTAAACTGTAGGCCGGTAAGACCCAGCTCATTCACTAGCGAGTCGGCATTACCGCCGTCCTGACTGCCGCCATAGGCGAATTGCATATCCGCCCAAGAGAGGTCGGCATCGGCAAGAGCTGCGCGCACGGCGGAGGCTCCCTGCTGCATGCCAGACATGTCGGGGGAGCGACCAAAGCGATGGAGCCCTATACCTATAATTGCTACATCCATAATCTATGCTTTCCCTGCTGAACTAAAACTAAATGTCATTTTTTGATCGCCGTTTTCGTCAGTACGAAACGGAATAATATCCAGCTTCATGAGCATGCCAATCTCCAGTTGGTCCGGACTGTTGGCTTGCAGACGAGCTTCGACGCGCACGCCACCGGGCATTTCTACATAGCCAACGCCGTAGGGGCGAAATGTCTCTGGGGTTTCATCGCTGTGATAGGGCTGCTTGGGCATGAATGTCTGTATAGTCCAGGTCCACAATATGCCGTGATCACCCAGCTCCACAATAGTGGTATCCCGCGATCCGCAGCTGCGACAGTCAGGCTGCGCAGGGAAAGCGGCTTCAGCACATTGGGTGCATCGGCTACCCAGTAACTGAGGCTTACTGCTAGGCCAGGTAAATAAGCCTTCGTGCAATGCAATTTGATTACTCATAAATCGACTCTATTGATGTATTGAAAGGCCGAGGCTATCTAATACAGACTCGTGCATACCTTCAGAAACTGTGGGGTGGGCGTAAATGGTATGCGCAAGCTCCTGCGCTGTAGCCTTAAGCTGTTGCGCTATACCAAAACCCTGAATTTGTTCAGTGACTTCTGCGCCAATCATATGGGCGCCCAGTAGTTCGCCTGTATTAGTATCAAATACTGTTTTGACCAGCCCTTCGCCTTCATTAATCGCGAGAGCCTTGCCGTTGGCACCGAGGTTAAAGCGTCCGACTCTAATACTATGACCGGCCGCAGTGGCTTGCGCTTCGGTGAGTCCGACACTAGCAATTTGCGGGCGACAGTAGGTGCAGCCCGGTATCTGATCTTTATTTAAGGGATTAACACCTTCGACACCGACAATTTTTTCGACACAGATAACAGCTTCGTGGCTGGCTTTGTGAGCTAACCATGGGGGGCCTGCGACATCTCCAACAGCATATAATCCCGACAGATTGGTTTTGCCAAATTCGTCGGCGATCAAAAAGCCTTTGTCAGTAGCGACACCGAGTCTCTCAAGACCGAGGCGCTCAATATTACCCCTGATACCGACAGCCAAAATCACTTGATCAAACATCAGAGCCTGTTGGCCGTCTGGCCCAATAATGTGCGCCACAGTCTCTGCGCCTGCGCGCTCAACAGATTGGACCAAGTTGTTGGTCAGTACTTTGATACCACGCTTCTTGAAGGATTTTTCAGCTATCTGTGAAATTTCGGGATCTTCTGCCGGCGTGATTCGTTTTTCTGCTTCGACGAGGGTGACATTGGTGCCTAGGTCGTTGTACAGGCTGGCAAATTCGACGCCAATAGCACCAGCGCCTATCACTAGTAAGTTCTTTGGCATGATCGCGGGCGTCATGGCTTCGCTAGCTCCCCAGACAAGGTCACCGTCGATCTCGATGCCGGGTAGATTGCGGGCCCGCGCGCCTGTAGCAAGGATAATATGCTTGGCTTTGTACTGTGTGACTTTACCTTCCTGCATCACGTCGAGTAGGCATTTTTCGGCCAGACTCGCGGTGCCGTCAATCACTGTGATATTGTTTTTTTGCATCAGGTAGGCAACACCCTTGCTCAGTTTGCTAACTACCGAACGACTGTGCTGCACCAGCTTGTTGATATCAAAGTTAATATTATCAATGGTAAATCCGAAGTGCTTTGCCTCTTTTAAAGTATGGGCGATATCGGCGCCGCGAAGCAGGGCCTTGGTCGGGATACAGCCCCAGTTTAAACAGACACCACCGAGGTGCTGCTTTTCAACTAAGGCGGTTTTAAGACCCAGTTGAGCTGCACGGATAGCCGCGACATAGCCTCCGGGACCACCGCCAACGACGATAAGGTCATATTGCTGCATAGTCAGTCCTACTCCTTATACCAGCATGGGCGCAGGCTGCTCAAGATAACCTTTAAGAACAGACATAAATTGCGCGGCGATAGCACCATCAATAATACGGTGATCGCTGGATAGGGTTAGGCTCATCACAGTTGCTATCGCCAGCTCACCATTTTTGACTACAGAGCGCGGTTCGCCAGCGCCCACGGCCAAAATAGCACCCTGAGGTGGGTTAATGATTGCGTCAAACTGTTTTATACCGTACATACCCAGATTAGAAATACAGAAACTACCACCCTGAAATTCGTCGGGCTTGAGACGGTTTAGTTTGGCTCTGGTGGCAAGATCACGTATTTCATTGGAAATAGCTATCAGGCCCTTGCGGTTTGCCTGAGTAACGATAGGCGTAATTAAGCCATCATTGATAGCGACTGCAACACTAATATTGGCATCGTTAAAATAGGTTATCTGTTCACCGTCAAACTGCACATTCAGCGCGGGGATTTTGATCAGTGCGCTGGCGCAAGCTTTAACAATAAAATCATTAACCGAGATTTTAGCCTCTGAATTATCGCTATTGACTTGTTTGCGCACGGCCAGAAGATTGTCTAGTTCTACGTCAATTTGCACCCGGTAATGGGGCGCGGTTTGCTTCGACGACTGCAGTCGCATGGCAATGGACTTGCGCACACCACTAATAGCATGAGACTCAGAGCTAACTGCTAATACAGCATCGACGCTTCCGGTAGATTGGGCTGGCAACCTATTCTTCAGCGCAACTGCGGCCTCAACATCGGCTTTGCAGACTCGCCCTCGATCTCCACTGACTCGGCATTCGAGCAGATTAATACCCAACTGCTCTGCGATACGCCGTGCGACTGGCGTTGCTTTAACATTGCTGTCATCGCCGTATCGAATTTCAGAAGGGGCCGCACTATTGGTATCCAATAGTCTGCCACCGAAGGCGGTAACGGCAGCTTCCAAGTCGCGTTTGGATACTCGTCCATGGCGGCCTGTACCGGTTATGTTATTTAGATTCACGCCATAGTCTACTGCTAGGCGACGGGCGACAGGAGAGGCTGAGACATGCCTATCGTCCTCCCCTTCGGCTAGTTTTTTGGCATTGCTGCTCGAGGACTGCGGTGGTGACGCGGTGGTGATAGCGTCAATAGCAGTTGCCTCTGGCGTAGTCAATTCAGCGGTGGCACCTTCTGATGTCTCAACGACTTTGTGGCTCGCAATAAACGCCTGAATATCTTCGTCACTAGTATCCGCTGATGCCAGCACTGCCAGAATGGAACCTACACGATGAGTTTCACCAGGATGCGCAACAATAGCCCGCAGAATGCCGCTGTCTGATGCGGTAACTGTATTGACGATCTTGCTAGTTTCGACATCCACTAGATCGTCCTCGACGTTGACCTGATCGCCTATTTCGATGTGCCAGAGATTGATTTCACCTTCGGACATTTCCATACCCCATTTGGGCATATCGACCGACTTGATTTCATTTATCATCATTAGGCTCCCAATACTTCCCGAACAGCGGCAAGAACTTTATCCACGTTTGGAACGTAGGCGTCTTCTAATTCAGGGGCAAAAGGAACCGGCGTATGTGGTGCAGTAACAGTGCGAATCGGCGCCCGTAAACTATAGAAGCCTTTTTCAGCAACAATGCCGGCGATGTCTGAGGCAAGGCCACAGCGAGGATTACCTTCGTCAACCACAACCAGTCGGCCAGTGACTTCGACGCTCTCAAGAATTGCCTCGTCGTCCAGCGGTGATACGGTGCGTGGATCGATAACGTCGCAAGTAATACCTTCTTTAGCCAGAATGTCAGCTGCGGCGATGGCGTGGGTAACCATATTGGATATGGCAACTATCGTTACATCTGTGCCCTGGCGCGGAAACGCAGCCTCACCAAAGGGGATAGCGTACTGTTCGTCAGGTACTTCACAGGCATTATCGTACATGACCTTATGTTCAAGGAAAATAACTGGATCGTCATCCCGAATAGCCTGGACCATCAAGCCCTTGGCGTCGTAAGCATTGCTAGGCATTACCACCTTAAGGCCAGCAATATGGGTCACGATTGAGTGCAGCATACTAGAATGTTGAGCGCCGGCACGCCAGCCTGCGCCGACGGTACCGCGAATCACCATAGGGGTTTTTGATTTGCCACCGAACATATAGCGAAATTTAGCTGCCTGATTAAAAATTTGATCGAATGAGACGCCGATAAAGTCAAAAAACATAAGTTCTGCCACCGGCCGTAAGCCATTGTTGGCAGCGCCGGCCGCAGCACCGATAATAGCCGCCTCACTAATAGGTGTGTCTATTACTCTCTCGCGACCAAATTCTGGCATCAGGCCTTTTGTAATACCAAAAACACCACCATAGGCATCATCTTGGCCATCACAACCTGCACCACCGGAAACTTCTTCGCCCAGTATGATAACGGTTGGATCGCGGCGCATTTCTTCACGCAAGGCATCATTAATTGCTTCACGGATAGTCTTCAGTGAAGTCTTACCGGCTATATTTGAATTGTTAGTCATTTTAGTACCCTTAGTATGAGCAGTAGACATCGGACAAAAGGTCCGTGGCGGGATCTGGGTGCGGTGCAACCAAAGCGTCCGCAACAGCTTTTTCTATTTCAGCCATTATTTCTTTGTCAATCTTGTTCATGGCCACGGCTTTTAGCCAGCCTTCAGCGATAACGCGCTCGCGGAATATCTTTAAGCAGTCCTGGCTCTTGCGAGCATCTTTAATTTCATTGGTACCACGATAAAGCTGGGGGTCACCAATGAAATGACCGTCGAAACGCACACACATGGCTTCGATCGCTGTAGGGCCTCCGCCATCACGCGCTCGTTGCGTCGCTACTTTCATCGCTTCGTAGGTGGTAAAGAAGTCGAGGCCATCAATACACTCAGCAGGCATACCAAAACCGGCGTTGCGATCGGTCAAACTGTCGCAACCGAGACCATACTTGGCGGCAGTACCTTCGGCATAACCATTGTTTTCATAAACAAATACATGGGGCAGCTGTAACACAACCGCTAGGTTCATGGCTTCCATTACAGTACCTTGGTTAGCACTGCCATCACCGTTAAAAGACACTGCGACATTTTTAGTACGCAAGGTCTTGGCTGCTAGGGCAGCACCGTTAACCAGAGGGGGGCCGCCACCAACAATAGCATTAGCGCCAAGCATGCCTTTGTCGATATCAGCGATATGCATGGAGCCACCTTTACCTTTGCAAAGGCCGGTAGATCTGCCCATGATTTCTTTCATCATGCGACCAATGTCACAGCCTTTAGCTATGCAATGGCCATGGCCGCGGTGGGTGCTGCCGATAATATCTTTGTCGCTTAGGTCAATACAAGAGGCAACTGCAATTGCTTCTTGACCGTTAGATACATGAACAAAACCTGGAATATTCCCTCCCATGAATTCTTTAACGCAACGCTCTTCGAACTCGCGAATGGTTTTCATCGAGCGATAGGCTCTGAGTAGAAAATCAGTTTGATACGGCATGGAGATGCCCCTTTGTTAGATTAATTACAGGCTGTTTAAACTATACATCTTTTAAGTAAAAAAACAAACATGATGGTTTGGTAATATTCTAATCCAAAAAGAAGGATAATAGACGCCGTTGCACATTTATTTACTAGTGTTTTTGATAGCAGGCTAATCAATGGAGGTAAAGGTTTCGGGTATAAACTGAGACCTAATAAAGGCGTCACTCTTTAGGCTTATCGCTGATGGAATTTCGTGTTCAAAATCATTCCAGCATCACCTAAAATTGTGTTGTAGGCAGATGCACGACCAAGCCATCGAGTTCGCTGGTAACCACGACTTGGCAGGATAGGCGACTATTACCCTTTGGCTCGGCTACACAGGTCAGCAAGTCGTTTTCCATCTCGCTGGCAGCGTCGACTTTATCTACCCAGCTTTCGTCGATATAGCAATGGCAGGTAGCGCAACTGCATGACCCGCCGCACTCAGCGACAATTCCTTCTACCATATTATCCACAGCGGCTTGCATCAGAGTAGTGCCGATTTGAACATTGATTTCTTGTTGGTTACCGTTAGCTTCTATGTAAGTGACTGAGGGCATACTTAGATTCCGTAATAAGTTTATTTATCGAGCCTTATTAGGTTTTGGCAAAACCAGCTAGGCCATAGTTTGTGCTGTCAATCATGCCTGGCTAAGAAGCGCCTTTAACAACAACGGCTCATTAGCTTGTTGCTCTGGGTGTTGCTGCGACCTGGGATCAGCACTATACATCTTTAGAAATAAAAAACAAACAAGACGGTTTTGATCAGTGAGTAGCAATATGTCCGAGCGTCTAGACGGGATGCCTTTAGCGTAGTGATACGTTTTCACTCTATGCGGCTGAGTAAATTTACAGCAACCCTATAAATCTAGTTACCCGATGGAATATCCTTAAATGCTAGCCCTTTGTCAGCACGAGGATCTTGCGGTAAGCCCAGTACTCGTTCGGCTATAATATTTTTCAATATTTCGTCTGTACCGCCAGCGATACGTAAGCCAGCAGAGCCAAGCCAAGCATCGTGAAAACTATGTACATCGGCATCATCAGTCTTTAGCATACCCGCCATATCTAGAGAGTCGATACCAAAATTACCAATAGCTTGTAGTTTATTGGCACTGACCACCTTGGTGATTGAGGCCTCAGGCCCTGGAGTGTCACCTTTAGAGAGAGCGGACATGGTTCGCAGCTTTGTGTTTTTTAAGCCGCTGGCCTGGCAGTACCAGTCAGCAATAGATTCGCGCACCCCGCTGTTTTTAATCATAGGTTGGCCGTGATCATCCTGACCTTGGGCCCACTCAAATGCTTCTTTGGCGTCAGCACCGTTGGCATCACCCACGGCAAGTCGTTCATTCATTAAAGTGGTAATAGCGACTCTCCAACCATCACCAATAGCCCCCAGTCTTTGGCTGTCTGGGATACGGACATCATTGAAATACACCTCGTTGAAAGAAGAGCCACCGGTGATCTGTTTGATCGGTCTGATATCAATGCCGGGTGATTTCATATCAACAAAGAAAAAGGTCATCCCTGCATGCTTTTCGATATTGGGGTCATGTCTAACTACGATTATGCCGTAGTCACAAAAATGAGCCCCTGAGGTCCAGACCTTTTGACCGTTAATAATCCAATCATCACCATCTTGAACTGCTTTACTGCGTAAACCTGCAACGTCAGATCCGGCTGAGGGTTCAGAGAAGAGCTGGCACCATATTTCTTCCCCTGCCGCCATCGGAGGCAGATATCGGGCTTTTTGCTGATCTGATGCATATTGCATCATCACCGGCCCAGCCATACCTAGGCCAATTTCATAGACGCCACGGGGCACATTAAATTTGGATTCCTCTTGGCCCCAAATAATTCTCTCAATGGCCGAGGCTTCGAGGCCTCCATAGTGTTTTGGCCAATGTAACATTGCCCAGCCGGCATCGAACTTCTTTTTTTGCCAAGCTCTAGCAGAATTTAGAAAGTCATGTTCGTCTACTCTGCCGTATCGTTCGTCATTACCAGTACCGCCTTTAAGCTGAGCATTTTTTTCCAACCAACTTCTACATGTAGCTCTGAATTCGCTTTCTTGATGAGTATCATTGAAATCCATGTGCGCCCCTTATTGTGAACTATTGAGATTAGATCTTTCTAATCCGCTGACGAGTTTCTCTTTCCATGCTGCAAGGGATCCTATATTCAATGATAGTAACTTTGATCGCCTATAAAACAGATGACAGTCATATTCCCAGGTAAACCCGTTGCCGCCGTGGGTTTGTATGTTTTCTTTAGAGCAAAACTGAAAGGCTTCTGTTGAGCTCACTCTCGCAGTGGCTGCGGCTACCTCTAGCTCAGTCGAATCATTCAACAAAGCCCAAGCAGCATAGTACGTATTTGATTTGGCCAGAGTAAGTCCGATATACATATCAGCAAGCTTGTGTTTGATGGCTTGATAGGAACCAATAGCTCGGCCAAAGGCAAACCGCTGTTTGGCGTACTCACTGGCCATATCTAGTGTCGCTTGGGCACCGCCAATTTGTTCAAAACTGAAGAGCACGGCTGCTTGATTAAGGATGTTTTGCAGAAGGGCCCAACCACCTCCAGCATCACCCACCAGTTGACTATTGGCATTGTTAAACTCAATTAAAGAGTGGCCCCGGCTATTATCAATAGTGTCCTGGTCATGTACTTCGCAGTTATTATTAGTTAGATCAACCAGTCTTAAGTCGCTGCCTAGCTCGCTCTTACAGATAACCAGTACATGAGTTGCAACGCTAGCGTCGGGGACGGCTATTTTTGTTCCAGTTATTTGATTATTGTCGACGCTGACCTTAATGTTATTCTCAGTTGGCGCGAATAATTGTTCAGTGATCGCTAGGGTGCCTACACATTCTCCAGATATTAACTTAGGCAATATCTCGCTTTTAATCTGTTCATCGGCGAATTTTATGATGGCCTCTGTGAACAGATAAACCGATGATGAAAAGGGAACTGGAGCCAATGACCGTCCTAACTCTTCGGCAATCACGCAGAGTTCTAAGTGACCCAATCCTAAGCCCTCATATAGTTCAGGGATACGAATACCTGTCCAGCCCATTTCCAGCACTTTTGCCCATAGATCTTTATCGTACTGCTGCTTGGTATCAAGAACTGATCGGCTTTTTTGTATGGATTGTTCTTTCTCAAGGAATTTTCGAGCTTCGGATTGAAGAAATTTTTGGTCATCTGAAAAATCTAGGTTCATAGTTTTATACTTTTTTCGGTTATCTTATTATTGCTTAGGGGCCCTAGAATATAGTTCTATTTGACCTAAATGCAAGAGATGGTCTTTGTTTAGTGGTCTAAATAGGTGGGAACAGGCTAGGTGGGGAAGATTTAGAGCTAACCGAATCTAGCGACTGCATAGTTTCTAAGATTATTGTTTATTTCAATAGGGCAATAATGATCCTACAGCTTAAGACTTTTGTTGATTGGCGAAGCAGTGGCTAACAAACAGAGAAGCGCTAAACAAGGCAACAGCACAGATCTGATGCGCTGCGGCCAAGGGTACTGGGATGTAGAAGATCAAGGTACTAATACCCAGAGTAACCTGCAGAGCTAAGAGGCCAACAAAACAGTAGATGGCAGGCTTCAATGGACCTTGAATATCAGACTTCAGCGCCTTGTAGACGAAAGTGATTACTAGACCGACAATTAGGTAGGCAAGCATGCGATGGTTAAATTGAATGGTCACCATATCTTCAAAAGCCGACAGCCATGCAGGCTGAAGGCTGTATAAGCCCGGGGGAATAAAGCTATCACCCATTAATGGCCAGGTTGGATAGGGTACTCCAGCGCGTGTACCTGCGACTAACCCGCCAGAAAGAATCATTAAAAATATTAACCCACTTAGACCGTAGGAAAATCGCTTCAGATGGTTAGGTTGAGATCGCTTAGTCGCAAGGAGATCCATGGCGGTCCAGATAATAAACCCATAGACGAATACGGCTAAACCTAGATGAGCGGTTAGTCGGTACTGGCTGACATGGGGGTTATCGACCAAGCCACTTTTAACCATGTACCAACCCAGTAGTCCTTGGCTACCACCTAATATCAGCATAACTAATAGCCTTGGGGTTAAACCTGGCGTGATGCGCTTAGTAAAGTGGAAGAACAAGAATGGCAGCACAAAAATAATACCAATAAAACGACCTAAGACGCGGTGAAGGTATTCGTACATGAAGATTGGCTTGAATTCTTCAAGGGTCATGGTGAAGTTGGTTTTTTGATATTCAGGATATTGCTGGTATTTAAAAAACATTTCTTGCCAGTCAGCATGAGATAGAGGCGGAATAATACCAACTAAAGGCTTCCAGTCGACCATCGATAGGCCGGAATTAGTGAGGCGCGTAATACCACCTAACAGAATCATACCAACAATAACTGCAGCACAGCCGAGCAACCAGTATGCGACCTGACGATTAAACTGAGGCTGTTGAGGTGACGTTGGATGTTGAAGCATAATCAGCATTGCTCACTATTAGTTAGATGACCTTTTAACCAGTCTTTTCTACGAAAACGCCGCATATTTAGACTTGATTTTATCGAAAAATCAACTAGAGAGGTGGCGTATAACCAGACTACATCCACGCCCATATTCACCATGATCCAAGGCGCGATAATGCGTGTTAGAGCAATACTGAATATCGTTACTTTCATCGGGTAGCGAGTATCACCTGCGCCCCTTAGAGCCCCCGCCATACTAAATTCGATAGCCATTAGAGGCAAGCAGGCGCTAAGAATATAAGTAAACTGTACCATGTGGTGAATAACGAGGGGATCGGAAATCATAAAGGTGGCTATTTCTCGAGCGTACCAACTCATCAATACACCGCCCGATATCATTATGTAAAGACAGGTACGCATGGTTTTCCAGCCAGCGTCATAAGCGCCCTGGTGGTCACCCGCCCCTAAATGCTGGCTAACCAAAGTGGCACTTGATATCGAAAAGCTAAATGCAATGACAATTACGATACCGAGTATCGATAGTCCTATGCCATAGGCGGCAAATGGTTCGTTGCCATAGCCGGCTAAAAATACCATAAAGATGAGCAGACCACCCTGAAAGAATGCTTGTTCGAACGCGGCGGGCATACCAATATTAACGAGCGTTTTCCCATTGGCGAGCAAGTCGGGTATTGGGTTTGTAGGCTTAAGCTCGAATACGCCAAAGATCCAGATCACTAAAAACAGGACGATAGTTATAGTCATTCCTATACCACCACCAACCGCTAACCCTGAAATACCCATAGCGGGTATGCCACCCCAGCCAAACGTCATAGAGGCACCAAGAATAATACTCAGGGTTGCGCCAACGAGCGCGATCCATAAAGGGGTAGTGCTGTCGCCGGTAGCGCGAAAAGACATGCTAAATACCAGTGTGGCCAGCATTGCTGGCGCAAAAAATGCAGTCCACAAAGTGAAATCAGCCGCCATTCTGTGGGCATCTTCAGATAGGCCAAAAATGCCAACTAACTGATCACGAAAGGGAATGGCTATCCATGCAAAGAGTAGGCCGTCCAAGAAAAACAGTAGGATCGAGAGAGAAGCAAAACGACCCGCTAAAAGTCGATTATTAGCACCCCAATATTTACCTACCATAGCAGTAGTGCCACTACAGAGGCCCATTACTATAGCGTGAAGTACAAAGTATAGGCGTTGACCTGTAGTCACTGCCGCCACAGCGTCGGCGCCAAAACTACCCGCCATTTTTAGGAATGCCACACCCATCAGCATGTATACAATATTGCTGATAATGGTTGGCCAGGTGAGACGCCAGATGCTGAGAGTAGAAATCGGTGACATAGGGTTCTATGATAACATCTACCTTCGTTAGAGGTCAGTGATTTAAGGTATATATGAATATTGTTGAGCAAGCGCATCATCAGCTGGACCGATCTTGGATCGGGGTACTTGAGAGTGAATTGGACAAAGACTATCTGACTGATCTTAGTGATTTTCTAGTACAGAAAAAAGTACTTAATAAAGTTATCTACCCCCCCAATGAAATGGTTTTTGCGGCTTTTAAGCATACTAACTTTGATGATTTAAAGGTGGTAATTTTAGGTCAAGACCCGTATCACGGCGCTGGACAGGCTAACGGTTTGTGCTTTTCAGTAGCCGCCGGGAATAAGACTCCACCTTCTTTACGTAACATCTTTAAAGAGCTCCAGACTGATCTGGGCATTACCCCAGCTAATCATGGATGCCTGCAAAGCTGGGCACAACAGGGGGTACTGCTACTTAACTCGGTTATGACAGTTGAAAAAGGGGATCCGGGTGCTCATGCTAAACAAGGTTGGGAGCGCTTTACCGATCAGGTTATTCGATTAGTCAGTGAGAAAACCACGGGGGTGGTCTTTATGTTATGGGGCAGTTATGCGCAGGAAAAAGCTAGCCTGATAGATGCGTCTCGGCACCTTATCTTACAATCAACCCATCCTTCTCCATTTTCTGCTTATCGTGGTTTTTTTGGCTCTAAGCATTTTTCACTGGCAAATAATTATCTGAAGGGTGCAGGTGTCGAATGCATTGACTGGCAGCTTCCCGCCGAGCAAAATGCCAGTGGACAAATTACACTTGAACTCTAGTCTAGGAGTGGTTTTCGTGCCCCCAAAACCTTGGCAAACGCCAAAAAATCTGTTGATTTTGATGACTGTGGCAATGACGTTTGCCTTCGCAACTTGGACGGCCTTACTTAATAATTTTGTTGTTGAAAGAGCATTTTTTACCGGAAAAGAAATTGGTCTTTTACAGAGTATTCGCGAAATACCGGGGTTTTTAGCCTTTACAGCCGTGTTTGTATTGCTGCTGATAAAGGAGCAGGTATTCGCCTACCTGTCGTTGGCGGTGTTAGGTGTCGGCGTGGCGATTAGCGGTTATTTCCCTTCTGCAGTCGGGCTCTATATGACCACTTTTTTGATGTCGGTTGGATTCCATTACTACGAAACTATAAAACAGTCTCTGTCTTTGCAGTGGCTTTCCCTAGATGAAGCGCCAGCAGTCTTAGGCAAATTGATCGCCGCAAGTTCGGCGGCCTCTTTATTGGTTTTCGGATTTTTATGGCTGGCTCAGCGATATTTAGGTTTAGATTATAAAGTTATTTATTTGGTGGGTGGCGGTGGCTGTTTAGTGCTGACATTGTTTATGTGGTTAGCCTTCCCTAAATTTGTTAGCAAAACACCTCAGCGAAAACATTTACTACTGAGAAAACGCTACTGGCTGTATTACGCGCTAACCTTTATGAGCGGTGCTAGGCGTCAAATATTTATGGTATTTGCCGGATTTTTAATGGTAGAAAAATTCGGCTACACCATTAGCGACATTGCGGCCTTATTCTTAATTAACCATCTTTTCAATTGGTTTTTTGCCGGCCGTATTGGCATTATTGTAGGCAAAGTTGGTGAACGTCGTGCACTCATCTTTGAATACTGTGGTCTATTTTGCGTGTTTACCGCCTATGCATTTGTAAACAGTGCCAACTGGGCTGGAGCTTTGTATGTCGTGGACCATTTGTTTTTTTCACTGGCAATCGCGATTAAAACTTATTTCCAAAAAATTGCTGACCCTGCAGACATAGCGTCCACTGCAGGTGTCGCTTTTACCATTAACCATATTGCAGCGGTGGTAATTCCAGTGCTATTTGGTTTGGTCTGGCTGATATCGCCAATGTGGGTATTTTTGGCAGGTTCTATGATGGCGTTAATCAGTTTGGCCTTGGCGCTTTATATCCCTTTGACCCCTCGAGCGGGCTATGAGGTTGTTAGGTCTTATTTTGATTTCCGTCAAGAGACCGGTCAGTAGCTAAGGTGGACTTAAAAGTCTTTTTTTAAAGGTGGTTGATGCGCTTTATCCCGCAACCAGTTTAGTTTTGAAAACACCGCTGGCGACAAAGCTATTTTCCGTTCGAGTTTAAACTTGCCGGGGTAATCCATTAAAAGTAGGCCTGCTAGCATCGTTAAAACACCTTGACCGGGAAGGAACAACATTAAGGATCCACTAAACAATAGTAGATAACCGACGATATTTTTCGCCACAAACATTAATAACCAGACTCCCGGGAAACTTCCTTTCCAGGGTGTCCCAGCGCGTTTTTCGGGTAAAAAATAATCTTCTGGAATCTTAGCCACTAGCCAGGGTAGTGATAACAAACTCAGGATAAAGATACTGACGGACGCTAATCCCGTCCATACCAACAAATCTTGGTGACCGGAGATCCAGATTAAAATGTCGTTCACGATCGCTCTACAATCTCATAGGGCAAAGGCCGATGTGTGGCGCTGAAGAACCTCTCTTCATCGAACGTCACCTCGAGGGTTTCTAAATATTTGTCAGGCAATACGGCGAGGACTTCTACGCTAGATTCACTGGCTTGAGCGACAGCGGCAATGATGCCAATTATCTTGCCGTTACGAGCCATCAAAGAGGCACCTACAGGCGGTGCGAACGGTGTGTCGAGTTTCATAAGGCGCATGCGACGTTTAACCGCACCTCGATAATGGGCTCTAGCAACAATCTCTTGGCCGGTGTAGCAACCCTTTTTAAAACTGATATAGTTTTGTGCGTCTAGGTTAATCATTTGCACAATAAATTCATCAGAGGTATCAATCGTCACATCTGCGTTGCCGCTTCGGACACGCAACAGATTACTGTAGCCTTGTCCTGCCGGCGTTAGGTCAGTAGAGGTTGAGTTTAGTGGCTGGGCGGAACTGTCTGCGCGCACTGTGATGAGAAACAATGAAGAATCACATTGTTTGATATGAAATACCGTTATTTGTCTTATCAGTTCATGGCTATTCGGCCCGGAAATCATGGCGCTGAAGAATTGGTCACTGACATCAGTGATTTCTGTTTTGAAGAACACTGAGTACTTCTTGAAACTAGCAATAGCTACCTCAACTACCGAATGATGTGTTTCCAGCAGTATGTTTCCATTTTGATCTTGGTGTGCACTAAACAGAAAGGTGACGCGCCCCTTGGGGGTGAGGTGGGCGCCATTAAGAGTCTGCCCTTTTTTCATTAGACTCATATCACAGCTTACTTGGCCCTGTAAAAATTTCTCGCTGTCGGGGCCGGATAATTGAATATAGCCTCTTCTGTCTGTGCTCAATATATTTTGTTGAGATAGTCTCTCATAGTCAGATGATGACTCACCAAAAGATTCTACAATGCTATGATTTTTAGCATTAGTAATGAGGGTATGACTTGGAAAAACTGACTGCCAGTCCATAAGGTTACATGTCTCTGTATGTTTAAAGTTGATTGTCTCTTATAATAGCCTTTTTGACACTGATTGATTAACTATGAATAAGAACCGTCTATTGTGGGCTAGTCGCCGTGGTATGTTAGAACTTGACCTGATTCTCGCGCCCTTTGTAGAAGATGTCTACGATTCCTTAGAGGAAGATGACAAGCTTCGTTTTGAAGTATTGCTAGAGAGCGAAGATCAAACGTTGTTTATGTGGTTTATGCAGCGCGAAGAGCCAACTGACCCAAATATGCAAAGGATACTGCAAATAATCCGTGATAGCCGAAAAAAGCCCGTTAAGGTTCACTCTTAAACCTTCGAGAATACTTTTCTACGCTAATCTTTGGTTGGCGTTGACGCTTTTGTTGATTCTAATATCACTACCAATTTTACTTGGCCCAAAATTAGTGACTATGTGCGTAGTGACTGGCTTTTTCGTCTGTGTGGTGAAGGCCTGGATTTGTGCAGAGCCTGAGGAATTACTGTTTTCGCCTCAGGCTAACTGTTGGCAGTTAAGTCAAATGCCAGGGCAAGACAGACTTTTTCTCCAAAAGCATCAATTTGTAATGAGCAGTTTGATCATTATTTATTTCAAAACGACTAAGGGCCGAGCTGTCCGTCGCACGCTACCCCGAGACGCTCTAACAGAAGGAGAGCATCACCGGTTGCGTATTTTTTTGGTGGCTCGGGAGCAGAGTTCAACTTAATCTCGGTTAATGATCACATCTTGAGCGGCATAATTAATCGGCACCATAATCGTGTCTCGAGCTATAGGTGAGAGTTCGGGATAGTCGAGAGTGAAGTGGAGGCCGCGACTTTCTTTACGCTGCATTGCGCAGCGTATAATTAGTTCAGACACTGTTGCTAAGTTACGCAACTCCAGCAAATCTCGGGTTACCTTGCAGTGGCTGTAATAATCTTGTATTTCTTTTTGCAATAACTTGATGCGATGCTGGGCTCTTTGTAGGCGTTTGTTGGTGCGTACAATACCAACATAATCCCACATAAAACGCCGCAGTTCATCCCAGTTGTGGGAGATAACCACATCTTCATCCGAATGGCTGACTCTCGACTCGTCCCATTCGGGAATAAAATCTGGCGCTGAAATGTGATCGACATTTTGATTAATTCTTCCCGCTGCGGCCTGGGCATAAACCAAGCATTCCAGGAGCGAATTGCTGGCCATTCGATTGGCGCCATGTAGGCCGGTAAAAGCATTTTCACCGACGGCATAAAGGTTTTGTAAGTCAGTTTGCCCATCTTTAGATACCACTATCCCTCCGCAGGTATAGTGCGCAGCTGGGACGATGGGGATGGGATCAACGGTTATATCGATGCCAAATTCTAAGCACTGCTTATAAACGGTCGGAAAATGCTCGGTAATGAAGTCGGCTGATTTGTGACTTATATCTAGGTATAAACAGTCACAGCCCAGCCGCTTCATCTCATGATCGATCGCCCTAGCAACCACATCCCGAGGCGCTAACTCAGCATCAGGATGAAAACTGCTCATAAAGGCATTGCCATCAGGTAAACGCAATACGGCCCCTTCGCCGCGCAGCGCTTCGGTAATCAGGAATGACTTCGCTTTAGGGTGGTATAGGCAGGTTGGGTGAAATTGATTAAATTCCAAATTGGCGACTCTGCAGCCTTTTCGCCATGCCATCGCTATACCATCGCCGCTGGCTCCGTCAGGATTACTAGTGTAAAGATATGCTTTGCTGGCACCTCCCGAGGCTAAAATGACGCTTTTAGCCTGAAATAAGGAGACGAAACCTGTGGTAATGTCTAGCAGATAGGCGCCAGTGCAGCGAATTTTACGCGAGTCCGCATCAGCCTGTGTGACAAGATCGACTGCGCAGTGTTGCTCGAAAATATCAATATTAGATGCGGCAACAACCTGATCTACTAAAGTTCCGGTGACTTCTTTTCCCGTCGCATCGGCGGTATGCAAAATGCGACGGTGACTGTGCCCGCCTTCTTGGGTCAGATGGTAGCTCTGTTGGTCATTTTCTCTGGTAAAGTGGACCCCTTGATCTATGAGCCATTTGACCGCGCTGGGACCGTTTTCAACTACGAATTGGACTGATTCTTCATGGCATAACCCGGCGCCAGCAATCAAGGTATCAGCGATGTGTGAGGCGGGACTATCGCTCTCATCAAACACAGCTGCAATGCCTCCCTGGGCTAGCCAGGACGCTCCAGCTTGCAATGATGCTTTGCTAATAAGAGCAACGCGCAGGTTTTTGTCTAACTGCAGAGCGCTAGTAAGGCCAGCAACGCCGCTGCCAATAATAATAACGTCATAAACGTGAGTTTGTTGCATTGGTCTACCACACAGATTGGGTCGGCCATGATAATATAAGACTACGAATCACGCGAACTTAACGTTAAGTCGGTTGTCTGTAAATTAGCGCCGTCGAATGTTAGATTTCGCTAGCTTAAAAAAATAGGCCATACGAGTTGCGAGAACGGATTGTTTGATGACGGAAAATAAAAAAGAGGCCACTGATCAGCAGTTGGTGGTTAGGGTTCAAAAAGGCGATAAGAGAGCATTCGACCTTTTAGTACTCAAGTACCAAGGCCGTATGCACGCTATCGTTGGGCGCTTTGTTCGGGATACCGATGAGGTGTCCGATGTGGTGCAGGAAGCCTTTATTAAAGCCTACAGGGCGCTGCCCAAATTTCGTGGAGAGAGCCAGTTTTACACTTGGCTGTATCGCATTGCCGTTAACACAGCAAAGAACTACCTCGTTGCGCGCAGCCGTCGTCCGCCGGGGTCTGATATTGATGTAGTGGATGCTGAGTATTATGATGGGAGCGACTATTTAAAAGACTTAGGCACGCCGGAGAATAATCTTTTCCGGGATGAACTAGGTGCATTGATCCATAAAACGATTTCTGATCTGCCAGAGGATTTAAGAACTGCGGTGACTTTGCGGGAGTTTGAAGGACTGAGTTATGATGAAATTGCCGAGATTATGGACTGCCCTGTTGGGACTGTAAGGTCACGTATTTTTAGGGCTAGAGAGACGATTGATTTGCAGGTGGTAAAGTTGGTTGATGGAGGTTCAAAAGATTCATGAACCTTTTCACTAATGGCGGGTCATATAGTCAGTATTTTAAAAATTTTGATTTGTTGTTTAACGAGGTAATTAAATGAGTAATCACGATAATCGTTTAAATGAGTCTTTATCTGCATTGATGGATAACGAGGCCAGTGATATAGAAATCCGTCGGATTCTGAAAGAATTGGATACTGAGGATAGCCTGTTAGCAGTCGAAATTCGAGCAAAATGGCAGCGGTACCACTTAGCATCTGCCGCCATAAGTAAAGAAGCTGTATCCGCAGTAGATTATTCAAGAGCGATCGCCGATGCGATTGATAGTGATGATAGCCTTAAGATGAATCCGTTATCGAAGATGCTTCGTCGTTCAGGTATCTTAGCTGTTGGAGCATCATTAGGAGTAAGCTCGGCTGGCCCTTTCGCAATCGCGGCATCGGTGGCTTTAGTTGCTGTTCTTGGTATGCAGAATATTAACAATCCCCTCAGCGATACCGATCAAACTTCCCGGTTCGTCCAGTTAGATAAGATGATCGATGAAAAAACTACCGGTCCAGCTAATCAGTTTCCGTCAGGTTGGCAGGCGCCTCTTGACACGCAGGTTCGAACAGTCAGTGCTAGTGGTTTTAATGGCGCACGACAATATCCGCTACCGGTAGTCGAGGTTAATAAAATAAACAAAGCTCAGTACTCCGAACAAGAGGTGAGACTTTATCTAGCTGACATTTTGGCTAAACATTCGAGCCATGCGGCCCTTAATAGCAATCAAAGTATGTTACCCTTTGCCCGTGTTGAGTTGCGTGAGACTGTTTCTAAGTAGGGTGGCTAGCGAGTGTGTGTGATACATTTAATTAAAAAGAAATTTAGACTGGCGGTTATTATGACCGCCATTTTTATGTGTGGACCGTTGTTTTCTCAGCAACCGGATACGGCCTATGACTTAATGCTGCGGATGATTGATGCGTCCAAGCAACTTAACTATGCTGGGCTTGTTACTTATGAAAAACTGGGGAACCTTAAGAGCGCAAAAGTCCTTCATTTAGTGCGTGATAATGAGATATTCGAACAGATCATTAATTTGAATGGGCCTGAGGGTGAATTTGTGAATCTCAGTGGTATCAAAGGATGTCAAAATCTGTCGGTGATACTCGGAGGAACATCAGCATTAAAGATCAATGACGCCACTTATATACAACTGAAGCAATCGTATTCAATAGAGACGGGTGGTAGCGTCCGAATTGCAGGGCGTGAAGCCACTTTGCTGATATTACGTCCAAATGATGCTTGGCGTTATGGGTATGTTGTTGCAATTGACAAACAATCCGGCCTTATGCTGCAGTCGGTACTACTCAGTCTTTCTGGCAAGCCTATGGAGCGTTTTCAATTTATTGAGATTTCCGTAGGAGGCAATCTTGATTCTGTGGAGGTTCCAAGAGGTTCTTATAATCTAGGGGTCAATGGTCTTACTGACTGCGAAATTAATGATTCGACGCCAAAGCAAGACGTACCTAAATGGCGAGTAGATTGGGTGCCGACGGGCTTTGCAATGACTGACTCTCAACTAGATCGGGATGGCGGTCAATATTCTATGGTATTCAGCGATGGTTTAGCTGTTGTCACTGTGTTTGTTGAATCGGCAGAAACTAGCATTAAGGTACCGCCGTTTTTAGCCAAATCGGGAGCGACGGTAGCCTTGGTATCTAAAGTTCAGGTCGGTGGTTCTTTTATCACGGTGTCTG
>MDTF01002157.1_pt1 | contig 52299 bp, 52 predicted proteins | sample 811191 | NCBI WGS metagenome assembly MDTF01 (sample SAMN05326649, study PRJNA326480) | marine metagenome | isolation source: seawater | place: Southern Ocean | collected 2011 | reverse complement strand
CACCACGTTGATAGGCTGGATGTGGAAGCGCAGTAATGCGTGTAGCTGACCAGTACTAATAGCTCAATTGGCTTGATTTATGCACTGAAAAAAATTTTGAATGTGATTCAGAGATATTTGATAATTATTTATAGCCCCGCTAGTGAAAATTAGTGGGGTTTTTTTTTAATCAATTATTTAATTATAAAAATTTTTATTTTTTCTTGTAAAGAAACTCTCTATAACGACCTGAGCCCCCCTGAAATAATGATAATCCAGAGTAAATTTTTTTATATTTGAGCTTATTAATTGGAAAATTTTTAGATTGAACCTCAATATGCATTTTTGATTTAGGATACAGCAGTATATTGCTGTTCTGATGTAAAATATATTGTGGTAAAAAAATTTTATTAATTAATTTAAAGTATTTATATAAAATACCCTTGTTCATTTCAGAAAAGCTATTTGAATTATATACCAAATCAGCTTTCAAATTTATTTTGTTAAATAAATCTTTAGAAAAAGGTATAAAAATAATATCCTTTTTATGAAAATCATTCTTTTTTACTTTGTCTTGAAAGGAAATATTAATATTTTTGTATTTTTTTTTTATGTAATAATAATTAGTTACTAATGTGTTGTTCAAATCTATATTTATGTATTTAAATTTAAATTTTCTTTTAATAAGTTGAGAAAGCAACCCCCCATAACCTCCTCCTATCTCAATTATAACTGGTATTTTTCTTTGATCTTTAAAAATATCAATAATTTTTTTTGCATAATAGTCGTGTCTAGGTGTGTCGTAAAGTATAAGTTGTTTTTTATAAAATAAGCCATACGGACTTCCTGGATCATTTTTGCTATCTAAAAATCTATAGTCTGATTTTTTATCTTTAACAAATTCTTCCCACGCACTTATATTTTTAAGCAAGTCAGAAATTAATTTCTTTTTCCATAAATTTGTTTTCTCCTTTTCCCAGTGACTACTAATAATTCCATAGGAAAGTTCATTTTTAAAAAACTCATTAAACTTTTTAACTACATCTTTATAATTTTTAAAGGTATCTTGAAAAATATTTTTTCTTTTTTCTTTATCTATCCACTCCCACGTACCACCGAATTTGTTCATTTGATTAAATTTTTTATAAAATTTTTGAATTTCTTCAATTAAAGCATAATTTTTTTTATTGTTATTTAATTTCGATTTAATACTTTTTATTTTATTAAAATAATCATTTGTTTTTGGGTGAATTGATTGGTCTATTTTTATAAAAAAATTCATTTACTTAAATCATTTCTTAGAAAATTTTCTTTATTTAATATTTTCATAATTTCTGTACTATTTAAATGTTTAGAGAACCTTGAATCTGTATAGGTTTTTATTCCATTTTTTTTTGTTATTTTCTTATTTTTTATAACTATTCCTAAATTTTTCGACTTTTTATGTATTAGTAGATTTTCTCTTGATGATACTAATTTCTCATATTTTTTTTCACCCTCTCTCAGGCCAATTATTTGAATAGTGTTATTTTTTTTATAAATTAATTTAATTGCTTTTGCTAAATCAATAATCATAAAAGATTGCATTTTCATAACAATAAAAATTTCCCCACCCCTCATAAGTAATATGGATTCAGATATTCTGTTCACTGCGTCGCTAATCGATATAAAAAATCTGCTCACAGTCAAACCTGTTACAGTAATTTTTTGATTAGATTTAATTTGTTGTAAAAATTTGAAAACAACAGAACCTCTTGAAAATAAAATATTTCCGAACCTAATAACAGAAAATTTTGTAATAATTTTTTCCTTATTTGCTTTTATTATTAATCTTTCTGCTGCTAATTTACTTTTACCCATTATAGATGTTGGATCTGCAGCTTTATCTGTGCTTATAAATAAAAATTTTTTAATTTTATTTTTAACAGCAGCTTTTATTAAATTTTTTGTACCTAAAACATTTGTTTTATAAGCTTCATCTTTATTGTATTCACAGATTGGAACATGTTTCAATGCTGCTGCGTGTATAACTATATCAATACCACTCGTGGCTAAAATACACCTTTTCAGATCTCTTATATCTCCTACTAGATAACGAATTCTATGATTTATCATTTTAATTCTTAATTTTTTATTTAAGTTATTTATTTGTTCACTTAATTCATAAATCCCATTTTCATCGTTACTTAATACCCTTATAACTTTACAATTTTTTTTAATAAGGGATTTGATTATTCCAGATCCTATTGAGCCAGATCCTCCCGTAACAAGAACGCTCTTTTTATAAAAAATATTTTTATTCATTCTGATACGTCTGCCCACGTTAGTAACTTATCATCTGAAATATTTTTTTGAGCTTTTTTGCCATAAATTCTTTTTGCAAATAATGGGCTTATACCCATACCGGGTCGTTTAGGAATTAAATTGTTTAAAGTAAATATTTCATTTTTTTTAATAACTTTACTTGAATACATACTTCTTCTGGCAAATTTTCTTGACTTTAATTCTGCTTTTAATGGTTTTCGTGTTTTATTATTATTTGAACAAACCTTTTGTAAAATTTTAATATTTTCAAAAAATATCTTAAGATCATCTGAATTAATTGAATGAAAATGATCGTTATTTTTTTTCCCTTTATAAAGGGTCTCTGTGAAATGTTTTTCTATTATAGTTGCTCCTAGATCATAAGACTTGGTTAAAACAATCATATTTTTATCTGGCATTGCATGATCAGAAAGCCCTATGTGAGCATTATTAAATTTAGATTTGAGTAGCGTAATAATATCGAGGTTACAATCCTCTAATAAGGTTGGATAGGCAAGAATGCAATGAAGAATCGCAACATCTATCTTTGAATTTTTTTTTTTAATATATCTATATGTGTCAGTAATTTCCTTCATGTAAGTTGCCCCGGTAGAGAAAATGATAGGTTTATTAAAACTTAAAATTTTATCTATGAGAGGTCGATTTGTAATATCAGCAGAAGCAATTTTAAAATATTTCACTAATTTGTTTAGAAATTCAGCGGATTGATTATCAAAAGGCGTCGAAAGAAAATCTACTTTATAATGATCACATATTTTTTTTAGTTTGATGTAATGATTTGCATTAAATTTATCAAACTTTTTAAATAATCTATATTGAGAGCTTATTTGAACTTTTGTTGTGTCCCAGTAAGCAGGGCTTTTCTTAGAAGCAAGCAATTCAGCTTTATAAGTTTGAAATTTTACAGCACTTGCGCCACCAATTGAAGCTTGTTTTATTATTTTTTCTGCAAGCTGCATATTATTTTCATGATTAACACCAGCTTCAGCAATAAAATAGGGAATTTTTTTAAATTTAAATTTCATTTTTAATATTTAAAATTAATTTAGAGATATTCTTTAAACCATTGTGCTTAAAATATCTAATTTTATTTTTTAATTGTCTAGTCGTTTGCTCTTCATTGATGTTTTTATAAATATTGTTCAATAACTCCTGTCTTTGAGAAATTTTAAAATATTTACCAAATCCCTTTTTTTGAAAATATTTAGCTAACTTAATTTCTCTAGGTTCAGATGTTACGTATGTACAATTTAATCCAAAAAAATTTATCTCAAATGATAAGAGGCCGCATGAGGTAACTATATAATCAAATTTATTTATAAATTTTCCCATGTCTTTAATATTTTGATGATACTTAACTGGAAAATTATTTTTTTGAATTTTGTAGGTTTTGGGAATTAAAACATTAAGCTCAAATTCAATGTCTTGAATTTTATTTTTAATAGTTTTAATCAAAGATGTGATATTATTATTAGCATCAGTGCCACCTTGGCAGAGTAGAATTTTTTTAAATGGTGATTTTTTTTTATTTTGTTTTTGTAGAAAAAATTTTTCTGGATAAGAAAACCACCTTGGTCCACTAAAGTATTTTTTTGTAGGAATTAAAGGATTTATATTAAGTGAATACTTATTTTGATTTAAGTTGCTATCAAAGTATATGTAAAAGAAGTTTTTTATTACTTTGTAATTATGATTTTGATAATTTTTAAAATCAAAAATAAAAATTGTTTTGACACTATTATCCTTTAAGTAATTAGAAATAAAAATATTATTTTTATTTACATATAAATAGGTTTGATATTTTGTTTTTAAAAAATCATATAATCGTTTAGACCTGACATAATGACCAAACCCTATTTTTTTAGAAAATTGAGTAAAAAATACAATTTTAAAATATTTACTTTTCATTTATACACTTATAAAAAAACAATGTTTAACTTACAATCTCAATAATATGAATTTAGAAAATAAAATCCTTATTACTGGTTATGACGGTTATATTGGCAAGTATTTAATCAATTACCTTAAAAAAAAAAAATTTCGTTTAAAAAAGTTAAGTTTAATAAAAAAAAACTCAATTAAATTTAGTAATTTTACTCATCTTATACATCTTAATTTTTATATAGGTGAAAAAAAAGGAAACTTAAAAAAAAATTTAGATAATATGAACAAGGTTATTAAGATATGTGAAAATAACAATTTATCTTTAATATTTCCAAGCACAGCATCTTTTAAATATAAAAATAAAAATAGAGTCTCAAAAAACTTAGAAGTGTTTAATCGCTATACTCGTGCAAAATATGAATGTGAGAAAGCAATATTGTTATCAAGTAAAAAAAAAAATTTAAAATATACAATATTGAGAATATTTAATGTCTATGGTGGAGATCTAAATAATAGATACTATATTTCTAATATAATAAAAGAATTTAATAGATCTAAAATTTTTTCAAAAGTTTATTTTAAATTATATAAAAATGTGAGAGATTTTATTCACATAGACGACTTAAGTAACTTAATATTAAAAGTAATTAAACAAAATGAAAATGACATTTTTGAAGTCGGTTCAGGAAAAAGTATATCAATTCAAAACTTAATAAAAAAAATAAATAAAATATCAAAAAAAAAAAATCAATTAAATTTTATTGAGCCAAAACAATCTTCTAAAAATTTTTATTCTAAATCATTTATTCATAAAACAAAAAAGACCTTTAATTGGATGCCAAAAGTTTCTCTTGAAAAAGGTATAAAAAAACTACTTATAGCCAGTAAATTTTTATCAAGTTAATAAAAATGTATAGTTTTGTAGCTAATCTAAAATATAAAGCTAACGATACGATTTTTAGCAAATGACAATTAGCTTATTTGTTTTAAATTTTACTAAAATAATTTTTTTGAGTTATTAAGAATTTTTTTGCATTCTCCAAGTCTTCCTTGCCGTCAATATTAATTGTTTCATAACCTTTAATAATAATTCCCCTACATTTTTTTCCAACGAGTGAATTATGTCTCAAAAAATAATCTTTCTTAACCAGATATATGGAGCCTGATCGAAGATAAACCTTGGGTAATTTTTGTCTGGGTTCCATATTTTCATTCTTGAAATTACAAAAATTTTTAACAAATTTATTATTAAATACCTTCATTCTAAATGGGTGATTAGAATTAACACTAACTAAACTTACTACACTATCCGTATTTTTACTTTTTATTAATTTAATGGCTTTAGTAAGAGTTTTTTTATCCCTAAATGGAACTGTTGGCTGTAAAAGTAAAATATATTTATAATTTAAATTAAAATTTGAAATTTTTTTTATTTCATATTTGATTACATCAGCAGTTAATGCTGTTGATGTAGAAAGTTTTCTTATTCTTATTCCGTTATTAATAAGATTATACTTTTTTGAAATTTTAATTATTTCTTTTGAATCAGAACTAACCAGGATATCTAATTTATTTTCAAACTGCTTGGCAAATTTAATAGTATATTCAATTAACGGATGTCCACCCAATGGAATGATGTTTTTATTTTTAACTCCTTTAGAGTTTTTTCGTGCAGGAATAATACATAAAATTTCTTTCATTCTTTAGTTTATATTATTAAATAAATTTTAATCATTATATATTCTATTCTATATAAATATTTTATAACTTATCATTAAACAGTTATTTTTTTAGCACATGTTTCTTTTTTTAGGAAACATCTTTAACTATAAACTGCTTATTTTAAGTGAAAATGAAATACTACTTGATAACAACATACCGTTGAATTATTAATTTACTGTGTAGTTTATTTATTGTAAATTTTTACCATAATCCTAACTCAAATTTAACATGATCAATTTATATTTCTTAAAATACCTACTTATAAAAATGCATAAATTTAAAATTTTATTAATTTTATGTTCAATAGGTATAGTGAATATTTTAGAAATTATTGGTATTGGAATTATACCAGTATATTTATATTATATTCTTAATATTGATATAATTTATAGTGAGTTTCCAGAAATCACAAACTTCTTGTTAAATTTTACGAGCATGGAGAGACTACCTTTTTACGTTATAATTTTTATAATTCTTTTCTTTCTCTTTAAAAATATTTTAATGCTGTTGATCCAAGTTTTTCAAGTATTTTTTTGGATGAATTTTAGATTAATTCTTAGCAAGGATATTTTTTCATATTATTTAAATCTATCTTTAGTTAAATTTTTAAAAATAAATCCATCTATGATGATGAATAACATTATAACAGAGTCTGCGCATAGCGCTTCTGTTGTCCGGGATGGAATAATATTAATTAATGAAATTGTTTTTTTTATATTTCTATTTCTTTTAATTTCTTTTACTCAACCGATTTTTATTGTTATCTGTATTTCAGCTTTATTAAGCATTACTGTTGTTTTTTATGTTTCTATTAAAAATATAATTAAATCAAAAGGTGACCTTGGATTGTCCTATAGAAATAAGTATATCAAATTTTTAAATCAGGGATTTGGCCTATTCAAAGAAACTATGATTTACCAAAAAAAAAAGTACGTAATTGAAAATTTTATGGACAATGTGAAGGCCGATTTAAAAACTTCTGCCTTTTCAAAAATAATATCAAGTATACCCAGGTTATTCATAGAAGTAATTTCTGTTTCAATAATTCTAGGAACAAGTTATTTATTTCTAAAAAATAATCCTGATAACATAGAGTCGTTTATTCCAACTATCACATTATTTGCCATTTCATTTATTAGAGTAATTCCATCAATAAATAAAATTGTTGTTCAATTAACCAGAATAAAATTTTTTGCAACATCCAGCAATAATCTAAATAATATTATAAATAAACAATTAGAATATAAGGATTTATTTAAGAAAAATAATGTAACTGAGATTAATTTCAATAGCCTAGATATAAAAAATGTTTCATTTAATTATTCTCAAAGTGGTAAAAAAATTTTAACAGATATTAATGTTTCAATAAATAAAGGTGATAAGGTAGCAATTATAGGTGAAACAGGATCTGGAAAATCAACACTACTTAATCTTATGTTGGGTCTATTAGAATATAATGAGGGGAAAATTTTACTTAATAATAAAATAGATTTGAAGAGTAACTTAAAAAACTGGTATTCAAATTTGTCTTTTGTACCTCAAGAAGTTTATTTATTTGATGGTAGTATTAAAGAAAATATAATTCTTAAAGATGACTTAGATCAGGAGGGTTATAATAATTTAATAGAAGTCACTAAAGATTCTCAAATTGATAGTTTTATATCAAACTTAGAAAAATCTTTTGAAACCAATGTGGGTGATAGAGGGGTTGAAATATCGGGAGGCCAAAAACAAAGAATTGGTATCGCTAGAGCATTATTTCATAATAATGGAGTTTTATGCTTTGATGAAGCAACTAGTGCTTTAGACACTAAAACAGAGGATTTAATAGTAAGTAAAATAACTAGTGATGAAAATACAACTTTTATTAGTGTAACACATAGGGTCAATACTCTAAAATATTTCAATAAAGTTATTACTGTAAAAGATGGAAGAATTTTATCAATCATAGTTAATAAGTAGTGTTTGAAAATACATGAAAATAAATAATGAATTTAATCTTTAAAATAATAATCAAAAGTTTTAAAAAGATGAGATTGTATGAAAGTCCCTTAAAAAGAAAATTTCATAAATTTCTTTTTAAAAAAAATAACAATCCTATCGTTATAAAAAATAATACTATTCCAGATATCGGATATTATAAATTGTCCATAGGAGATTTTAAAAAAAACAACTTAGGAAATAATATTGAAGAGGTATTTTTAGCAGCTGATAAGTTATTAAGTGAAAAAACTAATATAAAATCAAGTGGCAAAAAATCTTATTTAAGAAATTTACTAGAAGAAGATAATATAATAACTATTAAAATATTTTTAAATTTTGTACTAAATGATTTTTTTGTTTCTAAAGTAAAAAGTTATTTAAGAGAAGAGCCCTTATTAACAGAATTAAAATTACTTGTATCACCTGCAAATGGAAGTTCATCAAAAAGATTTAGTGGTTCACAATTATTTCACCGGGATTTTGATGATGAAAAAAATATAAAAATTTTTTTCCACTTATCGGATGTTGGTTTAGAATCTGGTCCTTTGCAAGTAATAGATAAAAAAATATCAAATTTTATATCAAAAAAAAATAACCTCAATTATGGCTTACATTCAGATAAAATAGAAAATTTAGCAAAACAAAAGGTTAATGTCATTTCTTTACTTGGGAGAAAAGGTGATTGTTATCTTGTTGATACATGTCAATGTTATCACAGGGGTAGCAGAACAGGACAAAAAGATAGAATTATTTTGTATGCTAACTTTTCAACAAGATCTAGCTTTAGATTTTCACCGTTATTTCTAAAATCAAAAAATCATTTGATAATCCAGAATCATTCACCATTATCAAAATATGAATATTTAGTTGATAAAAAGAAAGGTTCTTACTTAAAAAATATCTAAACTACCAATATTTAGGCATTAAAATTTTTTTAGGAATAAATTTAAATGCTTCTTTATTAATATGAATTTTTTTTTGGAACTTGAAATAAGTCTTTATTCTTCTTAATTGTTCTGGTGAGCTTATTCCAATAACAATTTTATCAATCCATTTCTGTTGTAATACATAATTAAATAATATTTTTTCTAAACTGGAGTTATATTTGATTTTCAGTAAATTTAATTCCTTAATCAATCGTTCTTTTTTTTTAAACCAATTTGGTAATAAATGTATTCTATTAGGCAGTACTCCTCTCAAAAAAATACTCCTAGCATGTATTTCTAATGATTTATTTTCATTTTTAATTTTTGTAAAATTAACATCACCCCATCTATGATCAACGATATTAAAAGGTATTTGAATAACGTCTAAACCCTTAAACTTAAGACACTTGTATAATTCACTGGGCTTATAAACAGAAACACCAATTTTGTTATAGAGTTTTCCTCGCATTTTTAAAAACATTTTTGGTAAAAGAAATTTTTTTTTTGTGAATTCTCTGTAGTCATGAAACATTAGGCAATCTATTTTATTTACTTTTAAATTAGTTTTGGAAGACTCAATAATATCTAATATTTTATTATGAGTTATATATTTTAAATTAGATATTTTAGTTATAAATTTAAAGTTAATTTTTTTATATTTTCCTAATTTAATTTCGGCACTTCCATAAGATTGAGCGGTATCTATTACTTGGATTCCATATTGTTTACTAAGTTTTAATATTGAAAAAATTTTTTTATCATTAATAACTTTAGTTTGAAAACCATATTTTATACCAAAATTTGCACTACCTAAAATAATTTTGTTAAACTTATTATTCATCTTTTAAAATTTTACTCCATGTATCAAAAATATTATGCTTTTCCATGATTTTTTTAGTTTTAAGATAATCTTTTACATAATCAATACTAAAATTTATATTTGAGTAATCTTTTTTGATAAATTGATCTTTAACAATAATTGAATTGAATTTTTTTTTTATAGAAAAAGTAACATGTTCAATATTTTCTTTGGTTTTTATTTGTGCTCTTAATAAATTCAAATTAATTACCTCTATATTAAGACCATACGGAATTTTATAATATTTATGATTAGGATAAAAATAATTTAAATTATATTTAAAATATATTTTGATACATTTTTTAACAAAATTACCATCCGGCAAAGGATTGTCTGCTGTGGCCCTAACAATAGTATAGTTCTTATCTAAATTCTCAGTAATTTTTAAATATCTGCTTAAAACATTTGTTTCACTTCCACTAAAGTATTTTATGTTATTTTTTTTTGCAAGTTCGGTTAGATATTTATCTTTTTTATTACTTGAGGTTGCTATTATTAAGTCAAAATTTGTATTGTGTACTAATCTCTTGGCGCAAAGAATGGCTAGTGGGATTTGATTTATTGGGTAAATAGACTTATATCTAAACCTTTTTGAGGAACATCTTGCTTGTAGAATTATTAATATTTTTTTTTTCAATTTTTAATTTATTAATTATAAGTGTTATATATCATATCAAATAGATGTAAAAAATTACTGATTATTTAACATATTTCAAATAAAGAGTTTATGTATATTTAAAAAATGAAAATTTTAGTTTTATTAACAGATGCTGTATATTTACGAAATTATTTCGATACACAAATTTTTACATATTTATCTAAAATACATCAGTTAAAATTTCTTAAAAGAGAAAATATTTCAACTAATAAAGTAAGCAAATTCTATTTTGATAGCTATACAAGCGATACAAATAATAAAATAAAAACAACATTTTTTGATTTACTAATAAATCGTCACAAAGATAAATCTATATATTTTAAATTTAGGCTTAAAAGATTTTATAGATTTGACATTAGATACCTAAGTGAACTTTGTTTAGAAAATAATGAAAAAGATACAACAATCAATAAGTTAAAAAAAATACATTTATTAATTAAAAATTTCACAATTTTTTTGTGCCTCAATTTACTAAGTACAAAATTGTGTTTTTATTTTATAAGAATTTATTATGACAAATATATTGGTTCAAATAAAAATCTTAAAAAGAAAATATTGGACAGTAAATGTGATCTAATCTTATTTCCAACAAATGGTTATTCACCCGAGGTCTTTGATGTATTAAATATCTCTAAAAAGTACAAAATTAAAACTCATTTTATAATTGATAACTGGGATAATTTATCAAGTAAAATGATTTTTTTTAAAATTCCAGATAAAATATATGTTTGGGGTGAGCAAACAGTTGAACAAGCTAAGAGAATTCACAATATACCAAAAAACAAAACAGTAAAGATAGGAAGCGCAAGATACAAAAATTTCTTTATTGATCGCAATAAAGTTCTTTACAGCCACTTTAACCATAAATATATTCTGTTTTTAGGTTCATCTTGGGCGTGGGACGAAGAAGCCACACTTAATGAAATAGATAATATCATTGAAAACAATAAATCTATTTTTAAAGGTTTAAAAATAATATACCGATACCATCCATTCAGACAAAGAAGGAATAAATTCAACAAAAATTGGAAAAATATAATTATTGATCCTCAATTAAATAATAATTCAAATAAAAAAACATGGCCAGATCTTAATTATTATCCCTCTCTAATCCAAAATGCTAATTTTATTATTGGAGGGTTGACTACCATGTTAATTGAGGCGACTATTTTTTATAAAAAATATATAGCAATTGCCTATGATGATGGCAAAAGTTTACTAAACCAAAAAAATGCATTAGCAAATTTTGAACATTTGAAAGAAATTGATAATTTAAGTAATTTGTACGTATGTAAAAAAAGTAAATTATTAGAAACCAAAATGATAGAATTTCAACTAAGTAAATTTGATTTAAATAAGGCTGTTATTGATAAAGAAAGAGAGTTTTTTTTAAGTTATGATGAAAACTGTTCTTTTGAAAAAAAATTAAGTGAGAATCTAATCAAATAATTTTTTTTTTAATTTTTTTTTGAATTCATTGATAAATAGTTTAATTTGATATTCCCAATATTTATTACTTCTGCCAGCGATATGGGGTGTGATCAAAATTTTTTTGTTTTTCCACAGATCAGAATTATAATTCAAGGGTCTATATGGTGAGACATAATCATTTTTATCAAATACATCTAGAGCCGAAGAGCAGATGTTTTTAGTATTTATATATTTAACTAAATCTTTTTGATTAACCGTTTCACCCCTTCCGGCATTTATAAAAAAAACATTTTTAAAGTATTTAAAAATCCTCTTATCAAAAAAATTTTTAGTCGACTCATTTAAGGGTAAACAGTTTATTATAAATTTCGAATTTTTTATTTTTTTAATTATTATTTTATTATTAAGAATTTTTTTTAATTCTTTTAATTTAATAATTTCACTATTAGTTCCAATTTTATTAAGACTTTTATTCAGCAGTTTTGCTATATCACCATGTCCAAATATAAGAAATTTTTCATCAAAAAAATCAGATATATCATTAAAATTATCTTCAAACTCCAATCTATCATATTTTTTTTTCTCTGATATTGGAAACATACCTTTCGCTAAAAATAAAATTTGAAATAATATACTGGATACTACTGCCTTACTCATGATCTTGTTTGATCTTGTTAATTTTATTTTTCTTTTTGATATTTTTTCTTTTAAATTATAATTAATTCCTGATGAGCCATAATGTATCCATTTTAAATTATCAAATTTTTCTAATGACTGGTCACTCAATCTATTTCCCCAATAAATGCTTACCTCTTTTTTCAATATATTTATATTTTCAGAATCATTCAATGAAATAAAAATAATATTATTTTTAAGTGTTTTATTTACTTCCATCTGAAATTTTTTTGTAAGATTGTACATGCTTAATTTGATATTGAAATCATGCACAACAAAAATTTTTTTGTTAAATTGAGAAGCCACTTTTTTCTATAAATTTAAATTTTTTTAAATAATTTTTATTCAACGTAAAACCTATACCATTTTTTTTAGAATTTAATCTAACTCTACCTGAATCTATCTGGATATCATTATCTAAAATTTCTTTAAATATTTTTAGCCTAACTAAAGGGTATTCTATAAAATCTACTTCCTTAAACGCTAAGGCAAAATGCAGGTTAATAATAAAGCTTAGTGGACTACCCCAAACATGTAATGCTATTTCTTTATTTTTTCTTTTTCCATACTTACATATCCTAATTGCATCTAAAATACCGCATTGTGTGATATCTGGTTGAATGATGTCGCAACAATTATTTTCAATAATAGTTCTAAATTCTTGAAACGAGGTATATGCCTCTCCTATAGCAATTTTATTTTTAGATTTTTTTTTTAGTAAACTGTAGTCAATAAAATTAGATGGATGTATAGGTTCTTCAATCCATTTTAAGTTCATCTTATTAAATTTAGGTAGTATTTTTATAAAATCCTTATAGCTCCATTTATTTAAAGTTCCCATTATAGCATCTATCATTACTTTATTTGCACCCATAATTTTTACTGCTTCCTGTATTCTACTTAAATCACTATTTAGATTTTGATAGCCAACTCTCATTTTGTAAAAATTAAATTTTTCTTTTGCAATTTTTACATCGTTAATAATTTCTTTTTTACTATAAATAACTGATCCACCGCTAGCATAACCGAGTACGCTATTCCGATAATTTTTATTTAAAAATTCATATAATGGTTTTTTTTCAATTCTGGATTTTAAATCATATAAAGCAATTTCTATCGCAGATGTTATGGATTTAATAAAACCATTATTAGAACAAAATGGTATTTTTATTTGTAAAATTAATTTATCTAAATCATCTATTTTTTTCCCAATCAACATGTCCGAAAAGTACTCAAGTGTAGATTTGGATATTTCAGGTAAATACCCAGAAAGATAAGACTCACCATACCCACAATGTTTTGATTCAGAGATTATCTCCAATATAACACCACTCCTTACTTTCTTTGGTTGGCCAAAAACATTTTTGGTACCATACTCTGATGAGTATATATGAGATTTTATCTTTGCAATTTTAGACACTTATTTTTTGTGAGAATTTATCCTATGCCTTTCCAGGTGTTTCCGTTGTCAGTATAATTATGATAAACTTGTAACTGTGGATCATAAAGGTAGTCATATTTTTTATTCTTTATTAGGTCATTTATCCAATATCTATCCTCTTTGCCTTGCAAGTTCTCATTAAAGGGATTTTTTAACATGAATTTTTTTTTATAAATAGCAATAGCGTTATGAAGAAAATATCTATCCTCTAAACTTGAATACATATTTACTTTTGGTTTATCTTTAAAGTGACTCCATATGTATCTTTTGGTTATTTTTTTTCCCAAATAGATGGGTATTTGATTCCCAAAAATAGAAATATTTTTTTGTAAATCTTTTATATGTTTTTTTAAGTTAATCTTATTTAATACACAATGAGCTGACATTATCATTATATTGTCATTTTTTGCTTTTTTGATACCAAAATTTAGAGATTTCCCAGGAGTATAATTTTTTATTTGAAACACCTTAATATCTGTATAATTTAAGTTATCATTATTTTTTAATTTTTTGTCTTGAGTGAATAATCTTACAATTTCTAATGTTCTGTCACTTGAGCCGCTATCTAGAATTATTATTTCAGGTTTAATAATATTATTTAAAATCGATTGAATGGCATAACCAACATATCTTTCTTCGTTTTTTGTTCTAATTATTACTGAAATTTTTTCATTCATATCTATTTTTTTAATCTATTAAATTAATACTAGTAAAATTTTAGTATTTACAATGATTTACCCCATCGTCCTCTATAATTTTCAAAAATATCAATTTCTTTTGCTTGTAAATCTTTATTATTATTTCGAGACATCTTAAGAAAGTCATCTCGAAAATCGACTATCTTTTTTAAATCATTCGGCAATATAGCAAACTTATTATCCCTTCCAGGCAAATCGTTATTAATAGTAAAATGTTTTTCAACAAAAGAAGCATTAAGTGTGATGGCTATAATGGCATCTATTGTCCCTTGATAATGCCCACTATAACCAATTTGATTTTTTGAAATTTTATTTAGTTCATTGTATTTATTAAAATTTAAATCATCAAAATTACAAGGATAGCTTGAAACACAATGTAAAAAAATTATTTTTTCGAAACCTTTTATCTCTTTTATATCTATTATTTCTTGCCACTTAGCAGCACCAGTGGATACAAGAACATTTTTATATTTTTCACATACTTTTTTTATTAGCTCTAAATTATAAATTTCGTGACTAGGAATTTTTATTATATCTAAACTCAAATTTTCAAGTTTATAAATATCATTGTAATTAAATAGGGAGGTTAAAAATTGAATTTTTTTAGTTTCACAATATTCATAAAGCTCCTCATGCATTTTTTTTGTCAGCTCAGCTTTTTTATAAATCTCTTTTCTTCCATCTGTATCCCAAGATCCAGGTAATAGATTTTTTACAGACCAGGTTTGAAACTTTGCGTAGTCTGCTCCACTATCTTTAGCAGCAGAAATCATATCTTTTGCTAGATTAATATCTCCCATATGATTCCAGCCAATTTCAGCAATAATTTTTGTCATATAATATAAATTTTAATTTGTATAAATAGTGAATATTAATAGTATAGAAATAAATTATTAACTAAATCAAGTTAAAAAATTTAGCTGTCTATATAGTTGTTAAATACCTTGAAATAGAATTGTAATTATAATAATTAAACTAATGAAACTCTTTATACAATTATCAGTATTTTATTTTGTACTCACATCTAATTCTTATGCTTATTTAGATCCAGGGACTGGTAGCTATATTTTGAGTATGGTTGCCCTTTTTTTTGCAGCCATAGTGCCAACTTTCATCTCGTTTCGAATGAAACTAAAAAGTTTTTTTAGTAAATTCAAAAAAAAAACTAATAAAAAAAACTAATTAATTAATTTTTTTACTTTTCCCCAATTTTTATCTTTCATTAGATAGGGTCCCCAATAACTCTGTTTTTCTAATAATTTAATATTTAAATCTAATCCACATTTTAAAAGAAATCTTACAGCATTAACATTGTCAATTTGTTTATTAACCAGCTCCTTACACTGCTCTGGAGATTTAACTAAATTAAAAATTTTCATTCTTTCTAAAATACTTCTTTCCTTATTAAAATAATGACCATGATCTGCTTGAATAATTACAACAGCGTTAGGATCGTATATATTTAAATAATCAATTATCTCCCTAGTTTTTTTTAATGCACAACGATAGTTTTCATAATAACCTAATCCTTTTTCTGCTTGATGAGCATTTTTTTCAGTAACTATTTTACCTCCTTTTTTTTTCTTACAATCTGAATTATATACAAATGGGGCATGCGGATAATAGTTGTGGAGTAAAAAAAAACTTTTTTGAGGTATTTTACCATTGGTTTCATGGATAAATTTTTTTATTGCATCATTTGAATCAAAATTTTCTTTATAACTTTCTATTTTTAAATACCTTTTAATTTTTTCATCTATTTTATTGTATATTGTTAGCAGGGGTGATCTAAGAAAAAAAATTTCCAATATTTCCCTATCTATATAATCTTTTTTAGTTAAATTTTTTGTGTAACAAATTTCCTTCTTAATAGAGCAGTTGTTTCGTGCGTTTCCAAATAAATAGAAATCATATTTATTTTCTTTTAAAATTTTAATAAGAGGAAGATTTTCATAATTATACCTTAATACTTGTGGGTAAAAATTTTTAGTATCAGAGTACGTGGATGATTCTTCTGTTAAGAAATAATTGATATTAAAGTATGAAGTAAATGTTAATTCTGTTTGATTGTAGCTGGACACACTATCCTTGATGTAGATGTATCCTTTATTTTCAACTATATTTAAGTATTCATTTTTAATTTTAGTATTATAATTTTCTTCAAAAACTTCTAGGCTTGCTGCCTCATCTAGTATTATTAGGTATACATTACTTTGATTATTTTTATTTAATCTCTCGTAATCAACTGAAATATCTGTGATAAAATTATCCTCAACATTCTTTTTAAGCGAGATTTCAGTCTTAAAAGCTACAAACAAGTTAAATATCAATAGAAATACAAAATAAATTGAAATTATTTTTTCAAATCTTTTTGATTTTAAAGCAAAATGTAAACCAGCCAATAGTATTAAAATAATAAGCAAGGCAATTTCACTGCTACGAATTCCAAATGGTAATATATGTTTTAAATTATAATGAAAAAATACCACATAAAAGCATATTGATAGATAAAATAAATTTTTACCGAAACTTTTCTTGCCGAATATTGAAAAAATTATATTTGAAATAAAAATTATTGATAAAATTATCAAAAATAACTTTGCTAGCTCAAATAGATCGTATGTATTAAGCTTATTAATATTTGAAATATAGAATTCAATAAACGGCAGACTTAATGTAAGAATTGATAGCAGAAAAATTTTATAATTAGATAGTAGAATAGTTTTAAATTTCAATTATTACCCCCCAGTAAAATGATCTGTACATACATTCCCGTTCGTTTTGTTAAAAATCATTCCTGTTGCATGAAAATTAAAATCATAACTTTCAATTTGAACTAGTGTGTTTTCATTATTAATATTTTTGAATATTTCTCTTAAATTAAATATTTCAATTGGTGTATTTGGATAAATCTTTAAGTTAATCAATTTTTCAAACCCATTTTGAAACAATCTTACCTTTAAATTATTATAGGTCTTATTTTCTACTGTTTCATTATGTATTATAATAAAGTTTTCTTGTTTTAAATTCTTTAAATCATAAAGAAAAAATTTTCTGCAATTTTTTCCTTGTTTCATAATCACAGGTATGAATCTATTATTTTTGATTTCCCAATTAGTTTCATGCATGTGCACTTGATCAAAAATATTCTCGTTATTTGAAAAATGTACATGAGCATGGGAGTATCCTAAAGACTTAAATTTTATAAAAAAATAGTATCCACCCTTCACATCCTTGAATATATCCGAAACTTTTTTTTTTATATAATCCATTTATAATTATTTCTTTTTTAAAAAAAATTTTATCATTTTTACAAATGAATAACTGGATCACATTTTTTTTTATACCCGTTTCATTTGGATCTAATATAATAAATGGGTCAATTTTTTCTATTTCTGGGCAGTAGAAACCTTGCATTAGTTCTCGATCTTCATTATTTTTATTTTGAGGTGACAGGTGCCATACAGATTTGGGTATATTTTTATTGATTATTAAATTAAAGCCATAGACAGAATCTGCACCTCCATCATTTATTTCAATACATCCACCTGGATAAAAATTAAAAATTTTATCATTTTTATTTATAGCTAAAGTGTAATTTCTACTATTATACTTTGATTTTTTTATGAAAAGGTCATTATATGACAAAGGCATAGAATGTGTCATTGCTGTAATATTTCCTGCATCATCAACATATTTCCCCCAAAATCTCATATGCCCATCATGCCCACCATGACCTTTATTGATTAAAGCCGATTTCAACTCAACAATTAAAATTTCACCTTTTATATTTTGAAAAATTTTTTCTGGGTTTAGTTCAATCAGTTGCTCTGGATAAATTGTAAGTTTATGCTGATCTTGAATTTGATCATTGAGAATTAAATATACTGTAACATCTAGCGGTTTCCTTATTGAATAATTTACAGAAAAAAAATTAAATAGTAAAATTCTTGTATTGTTTTTTACAAAAGGAATCCATCCAACTACTGTATTGTTATTGTTATCAACATTATTAAGGCTATAACGAGGGAACATTTTGAGAATATTTTTATCTTTTAAAACTTTATTCAATGATTTGAATAGGTTTTTGTGAATTAATTTTTTTAGATATTTTTTAATGAACATTTGAAATGTATACAATATTGAAGTATGTAAAACAGAATATAAACTAATATAACTTTTATTAAAGATGAAAAAACGAATATTAATAACAGGTGGAGCTGGTTTTATAGCCCATCATATAATTAGACACTTCCTAAAGAATACAGATTGGGAAATTGTTTCATTGGATAGGTTGGACTATTCAGGAAATTTAAATCGTATTGCAGATATGATGAACGAGTTTGATAAAGAAACTCAAAAAAGGTTAAGAATTATTTTTCATGATCTTAGAGCAGAAATAAATCAAATGTTGACTGCAGATCTCGGAGAGTTTGAGTATATATTACATTTAGCTGCGTCATCACATGTGGATAGATCAATAGATAATCCAATGGAGTTTGTATTAGATAATGTAGTCGCAACTTGTAATATTTTAAATTATGCAAAACAACAAAACAAATTAGAAAGATTTATTTATTTTGGTACTGACGAAGTATTTGGACCTGCTCCACTAGGGGTTAACTATAAAGAAAGAGATAGATATAATTCAACTAACCCTTATAGCGCCACAAAAGCAGGTGGAGAAGAGCTGGCTGTTGCATATGAAAATACCTACAATATGCCAATTTATGTTACCCATACAATGAATGTTTTTGGAGAAAGACAACATCCTGAAAAATTTATTCCCAATACAATTCAGAGAGTTAGGGATGGAGAGCTTGTTACAATTCATAGTGATGAAACAACTACAATTCCTGGAAGTAGACATTATATCCACGCAAATGATGTTGCGGATGGTTGTTTATTTCTTTTAAGAAATCAAAAAAAAATAAAAGAATTACCAAATGATTATGGTGGAGCTAAGTGCCCAAAATTTAATCTTGTAGGGCCTGTAGAATGGGACAATTTAGTGTTGGCGCAAAATATTGCGAAAGCACAAAATAAAGAGTTAAAATATAAACTAGTTGATTTTCACACTGCCAGACCAGGACACGATCTTAGATATGCTTTAGATGGAGATTTAATGAAAGATTTAGGATGGCAGCCACAAGTATCAATTGAAGAAAGAATTAATGAAGTTGTTAAATGGACTCTATCTAATAAACGATGGCTAAAAGCATAAACAGTAATTTAATTATCTAAAATTGGATTCTGATATCTAATCTAAATATTCAAAATTAAAAAATAGCCTAGTTAAATTTAAAATATTAAAAATTTTCTTATTAGCTTTTTTATATTTTCAAATAATATTAAGATATATATAAGATTACTTATCTTTATTTTTTTGTTTTTTTGTTTAAATAAAGTTATCCACAGTTCTAATATTGTCTGATTGTTATAATTTTCTCTAATTTTTGAATTTGTTTTGTTTATTTTTTTTAGAATACTTTTGTGTTTATTTATATACCTTAATACCCGAAAAAAACTTTCTTCATCATTACAAATGAAACCGTTTATATTATTCTTAATGATTGTTTTATAACTCAAATGATCATTAGTTATAGGGATTACATTTGCACTTATCGCATTTAAAACTTTTGTTATTGGTTTGATATATTTTTCTATTTTATCGTATTGTCCACCACCACAAAATGATAAATGAATTTTTTTATAATCATTCCAATTTTGTGATGTAGAGTTAATTATTAGATTAAATCCTAAACTTGAAATTTTTTTTTTATTCAAAAATTTAGGTATATTTTGCACATTTCCATTAAAACCTAGATTTAATTTATTTTTAGAGAAAGCAATTTCTCTAATTAACAACCCTCTTTGAACAAAAAGAGGTATAAATTTATAGTTATTTTTTTTACATTTATAAATTTGATCTATATTTTTAAAGTCTTTTTTAATAGTTTTTGAATAGAAATCATAAGGAGATATTTTTAATAAATTTTTTACAAAGAAAATATTTCTTGGGTTTTCATCTGATAAAATCTGAATTACTGTACAATTTAATTTCTTTAACTTTAAATAATCTGAATGTGAATTAAAATGTTTTGAAAATATTATAACAATATCAGAATTTTTTGGTATATTTGCTCCTATAGTACATTTTTGAACATTTTTTAAACGTTTGTAAAATTCAAAGATTGCATGACCTACACCATGTCCATATTTATAATATTCTTTTTCAATATCCCATTCATCAATTTTTTTAATAGTCTTTAAATCAATTGGAGAGTAGAAGTGAATTAACATATTATATTTTATAAAACCTTAATAAGTATTATGAGCATTATTGTCAATTTTTTTTTACAACTCATCAATTTTATTGATATCTTTTTTAATAAACTTCTTAAAAGAGATTTTAGAGGTTTACTTTTTGATAAAATGCAAAAAAAATTTACTAAAATAAAAATTGAAAATAAAACAATAAACTTCTATTCACCGAACAGTATTTTGTCATGGAGGGTTAAAACTTATTTTTCCAAAGAACCAGAGACCCTAGATTGGATTAAGAAATTTAAAAAAAAGAAAAGTTCAGATATAATTTTTTGGGATATTGGTGCAAATATTGGTTTATATTCCATATACAGTTGTGTGGTACACTCCAATGATATTAGTGTTGTTTCATTTGAACCTTCTGTAAATAATCTTAAAAGTTTGGCCACAAATATTTCTATAAATAATTACAATAATCAAATAAAAGTTCTTTCTAATCCGCTTAGTAATACAAATAAATTTTCTAAACTTAACGAAAGCTCAATACTTGATGGCTCTGCCTTAAATTCATTTTCTAATAACTTAAATTTTGAAGGAAAAATTTTTCAACCAGCCATTTCGTATAAAACCTTAGGATTCTCTTTAGACTATTTGGTTGAAAATTCTTTCTTAAAAATTCCAGATTTTATAAAAATTGATGTTGATGGTAACGAACACTTAATACTGGAAGGATTTAGAAATAATTTAACAAATAATAAAATTTTGCAAATCATGGTTGAGGTTAATGAAAATTATCGTGAGCAATTAGATACAATTTTAAATATTATGAAGGATTGTAATTTTAAATTGACTGATAAATTTAAAGCATCTATACCTAATGGTGAAATAGATAAATTCTCTAAGACTTATAACTATTTATTTGAAAGGTAAAAATTGAAAGTATTTCTATCAACAGGTGGGTTGAAAAAACTACCCAACTGGCCAATAAATTATTTTATTAAAGTTGGTATCAAGGATGTTGAGGTATCTGATGGAAAGTTTGAAAACAATCTGCAAAAAAAACATTTAAAGCATAAAAATAATATAAATTTAAGTATTCATAATTACATCCCATTTTACAAAAAACTTTTTGTACTTAATCAATCTTCTTTAGATAAAGAAATATTATGAGTATATTTGTATTATTATAAAGTTTCTAAAATGAATAAAATTTATATAATTGCTGAAGCAGGTATTAATCATAATGGGTCATTAACAAAAGCATTTAAATTAATAGACATAGCAAAAAAATCAGGTGCCGATGCGGTCAAATTTCAGTTATTTGATAAAAATGAGCAAATATCAAAAAATGCTCCAAGCGCCCCATATCAAAAAAAAAAAACCAAAAAAAAAAATATGTTAAAAATGGCCAGTTCATATGATTTTAGCTGGAATGATCACATTAAATTAAAAAAGAAATGTGATAAAATAAAGATAGATTATGTGGCGTCATGTTTTGACCCAAATTCTGTAGATTTTTATATGGATGAAATTAAAGGAAAAATAATGAAGATTGCTTCATCTGAAATTGATAATTTAAGATTGCTTAGTTATGTAAACAAAAGATGTAACAAGGTTATTCTTAGTACCGGAATGTCAAATATAAATGAAATAAGAAAAGCGGTACAGACATTAAAAAAGGTTAAAAATCTGACATTATTACAATGCACATCTGTTTATCCAGCACCCATTAATGAATTAAACATAAATGCAGTAACGACATTAAGAAAATTCTTTAAATTACCCATTGGTTTTAGTGATCATTCGCTAGGAAATGTAGCATCCATGGTGTCAATTGGTGCGGGATGTAGATTGATAGAAAAACATTTTACTCTCAATAAAAATTTGAAAGGACCGGATCATTCAATGTCATTAGGCCCAAAGGAATTAAAATTATATATTAAGAATATTAGGGAATGTGAAAAAATACTAGGCAATGAAAAAAAGATACCAACCAAAAATGAGTTGAAACTAATAAAATATTCACGAAGAGGACTTTTTGCATCAAGAGATATAAGAAAAAATGAAGTAATAAAAAAATTTCACATTAATTACAAAAGACCATCCTTCGAAATGTCCTTAAGAGATGAAAAAAATTTAATCGGAAAAAAATCTATGTATTTTATTAAAAAAAATGATGTGTTAAAAAAAATATTTTTCAAAGCTTAATGGCAAAAAAAAAATTTATTTTTTTAGGAACGAGAGTTGAAGCATTAATAGCGTTTTCGATATTTGCTAAAATTGAGTATATTATAACAACTAGCAATTCTTACGTACACAGATATGCACGAAAAAATAAAATTAAGTATTATTTAATAAATAATAATAATAAAGAAAAAATTTTAACCAGATTACAAAAAAATAACTGTCAAATAATCTTTAGTGCAGGCTTTCCATATATTTTAAAAAAAGAGATATTAAATAATTTCAAACTTAAGGTTAATTCACATCCCAGTCTTTTACCAAAGTACAAAGGTAAGAGCCCAATAAAACAAGCATATTATTCAAATAAAGAAAAAAAATTTGGTGTAACTCTTCACCACATGACGGAGAAAGTCGACTCTGGGAAAATAATTTATCAAGATTGCATTCATAAAAAAAATTTAAAATTAGATAATATTTACAAAATATTATTCACTATAACTGAACCAAATGTAATAGTTAAAGGTATTCAAAAAATTTTAAACTAAATAATTTTTATGATTATTGGGGGAAAACATTTTAAAGATATAACAAATATAAAAAATGGTAATAAAGATAAATTACATAAATATTTATATATAAATGGAAGGGAGGCATTTGCTTCAATTCTTAACAAGATCAAAAAAAAAGAAATACAAAACATTTATATTCCTAATTATATTTGTACAAGTTTACTAGATGTAATCAGTAGGTATAAGTTAAAAAAAATTTTTTATGAGGTTGATAATAATTTAGAGTTTACAGTCCCTAATGTAAAAAATTCAATAATATTAATCATTAATTACTTTGGAAAAAAAAAAATAATTAGTAAAGATATTTTAAAAAAAAATATTATCATTGAAGATACAACACTTTCAGTCACAGAATCAAAAAATAAAATTGGTAAAACAAAAAAAAATCATTATTTTTTTGGTTCCTATAGAAAAGTTTTCACATCATTATTTTGTGGTTATTCTTCAATAAAGAATAAACATGAAAATAAAAAAAATCCAGAGATTGAGTTATTATATTTAAATAATTTAGCTGCTAGTTATCTGAGAAAAAACTATCTAAATAATGACCATTATACCAAATCAAGATCAATAGAAAAAATTTACTTAAAAATTTTTAATAAATTAGAAACTTTTTTTGATAAAAATTTGTTAAATTATGGTGTGAATCAAATTTTCTTAAATTATTTTACAAATATAAACATTAATAAAGAAATATATATAAGACAAAAACACTATAAATTATTGGAGTATGCCTTAAAAAATAATATTAATGATTCATTTATAAATAATAAAAAATTCTCTTTCTTTATTTTTTTATCTAAAAAAAAACAAAAACTAATTTCATATTTAAGTGACTATAATATTTATTTAACTTATTATTGGAAAAGACCTAGAATTTTTAAGAAAAAAAAAATTTCTCATAACTTGTATGAAAATTTAATTTATTTACCAACAGATTCTATCTATTCCCATAAAGAAGTTAAATTTATGTTAAAAAAAATCAACTTATTTATAAAAAAATATGGAATATAAAATCTTAAATATTAATAATCATAAAGAGTATGAAGAGTGGACTGATATTATTAGTAACTTTAATGTAAATAAAACAGATTTTTATTACCTACCTAATTACATGGATTTAAATGTCAATAATCATAAAAATGAAGTTGGATTAATGTTCTATGTTCGTGAAAATAATCATATATGGGTTCATTGCTTCATTAAAACAAAGATTTTAAATTATGAAAAAATTTTTGAAGACAAATTTTATTATGACTTAGAAACACCCCATGGTTATGGTGGTCCAATTTCAAATACAGAGAATGAATTTTTTTTAAAAAAAGCACAGAATTTTTTTTTTGAATGGGCAAATAGAAACAATATACTTTGTGAGTTAGTTAGATTCCACCCACTTTTAAATAATCAGATTTACTACAATAGTATAGACAAAATAATCCTGAATAGAGAAATTAGATTTACAAAATTAAATCTAATTACTGAGGAGTTGACATGTTTTAATCCAAAGGTCCGAAATAAAATTAGAAAAGCTTATAAAGACAATTTATTAATAGAGATTAGTAAATCCAAAAAAGATTATAATGATTTTAAAGTTTTGTATTTTCAACATTTAAATAATATAAATGCAGAAAATTTTTATTATTTCAATGAGATTTATTTTAAAAAGTTATTTGATTTAATAAATAAATTTGGATTTATTGTTACTGTAAAAAATAAAAGTAAAGAATTACTTGGTGCTTCAGTTTTTTTAGGTTTTAAGAAAAATTTACATTCTCATTTAACAGCCATATCAAAAACGAATAAATTTTCTGGCATTAATAATGTATTATTGTATAATGCTTATTTATACGGAAAAAATAATAATTTTATTAATTGTAATCTTGGTGGTGGAATTTCGTGTAATCAAGATGATTCTTTGTTAGAATTTAAAAGATCGATGTCTAATTCAAAAAGTAATTTTTATATTGGGTATAAAATTTACAATGAAAAAATTTACAGCAATCTTGTTAACTCTTACAAAAAACGATATCCGGCTAAATTCAAAATTAATTCAAAACATATTTTATGTTATCGATCCAATGATTAAGATTTATAATTTATTAAAAAGTATAATCTTTTACCCAAAGTATAGTTTCATTTATCCAGAAAAAAAATTATTTTTAGTTTACGATAAAAGTAATTTTGAATTTTTTAAAAAATATTTAATTTCACATTCTTATCAAATTTTTTATACAAGGAATGAAGCTTATAACTTTCCTATTTTAGTTGAAACTCTTTTTAAATATGGGTTAAAAAATTTAAAGTTCAATTATAAAACTGAATATATTAAAAAATCTAAGTGTAAATATATTATTACAATGACTGATAATGATCTAGATTTTCTTAAAATAGATATAAAAAACATCAAAAAAATCGCAATACAGAATTCTTACAGAAGAGATGCCTTTCCTGATGTATTTTCTTTTTTAAAATATGAAAAATACAAAATCTATAATTTGGATTACATTTTTTGTTTTAATGAAGCTGTAGGAAAAAAATATAAAAAATATTTTAATTGTAAGTATATTCCAATTGGTTCACTTAGAAACAATCTAATACCTAAAAATTCCGATAAAGTTAAATCAAATAATATTGCTTTTATTTCACAATTTAGATCTTCAACTGTTAATAAAAAAAAGAATCTTATTTTTGAATATTCAGATTTCATTAAATTTATCCAAAAACCAATCTTTAAGAAGAATAACTTTATAAATTTAACCTACTCAGATTTTTACAAAACTGATGAGTATGTTTTGAATAATCTTTTAAAAATTTGTATTCAAAAAAAAATTAAGTTACATATTATTGGTGTAATGAAAAAAAATTTCAATGAAGAAAAACAATTTTTTTCTAAAATACTTAAAAAACATAATTGGAAATATATTAAAAGAACTTCTTCGTTAAGTTCTTATAAGAACTTAGAAAAATTTAATCTAATATTTGGTATAGATTCAACTATGCTGTATGAATCGCTAGCTAGAAATAAAAATGTAGGTTTTATTTCTGCTAGGCCCTCCTGTTTTAATAATAATCATGCATATTTTGGATGGCCATTGAACAAAAAGAAAAAAGGATTTAATTGGACTAATGAGGTAAATTATTCTGAGATTTTAAGAATATTTAACAATCTAATATTTAAAACTAAAAATAACAGAAATTCAAATAAAATTATTTTATTTGATCATAAAAATTTAATCTTTCAAAAATCTTTAATTAACATTATGAAAAAAAAAATATGAAATATTTTGCTTTAATATGTGCTAGAGGTGGTTCAAAAGGCTTAATAAATAAGAATTTAAAAAAGATTAATAATATACATTTGATAGGACACGCAATTAATATTGCCAAATCTATAAAAAAAATAACAAAAATTATTGTATCTACAGATTGTAAAAAAATTGCAAAAATTGCAAAACATTATGGAGCTGAAGTACCTTTTTTAAGACCTAAGGAAATATCAAGTGATAAAAGTCATGAAATTGATGCATGGAAACATGCTATTGATTTTTTAATAAGTAAAAATTTTCATTATGATGCTTTAATTTCCTTACCATGTACGGCACCACTAAGATTGAGTATGGATGTACATAAATGTATTAGAATGTTTGAAACCAAGAAATTTGACAGTGTTATTACAATTAAAAATGCACATAGAAATCCATACTTTAATATGGTGCGCAAAAAAAAAAACTTTTTTGAAATAGCAATAAAAAGTAAAAATTATATTTACAACAGACAGCAAGCACCTGAATTACTTGATGTTTGCACTATTTGCTATATATCAAGCATTAGCTTTGTAAGCAAATTTGACAATTTGTTTCAAGGAAAAGTAGGTGCAATTAAAATACCACAAAATAGATCGATTGATATAGATAACAATGATGACTACCAATTAGCTAAATATCTTTATGAAAAAAAAATTCGAATTTAATTTTGAAAATAAAACTGTAATTATTACTGGTGGAAGCAGTCCTATTGGAAGAGAATTAGTTGACTCTTTTTTAGACCTAAAAGCAAATGTAATAGTTATTGATAAAATTTCAAAAGATAACAAAAATTTTATAAATAAATATTCAAACAAAGTAAAATTATTTAATACTGATTTGAGTATAAAAAAAAATGTTGTTAACTTAATTACTAAATTAAAAAAGATAAAGAGATTAGATTGCTTAATCAATAATGCAGCATTTGTAAAAAAAAAAAAATTACAAAAGTTACACTGGCTCAGTGAAAGAACAATCTATAGATGTTTTTAAAAATTCCTTAGATGTTAATCTTGTTGCTCCATTTCATTTAATAAAAGAACTTAGTCCATTGATGAAGAATTCACCAAACCCTAGCATAATTAATATTTCTTCTATTTATTCATTTGTTGGGCCTGATTTTGAATTATATAAAAATACAAATATGGGAAACTCGGCTGGTTATTCTTCCTCAAAAGCAGCTTTAAATCAATTAACAGTCTGGTTTGCAAGTGCTCTGTCTCCTAAAATTAGAGTTAATTCAATTTCACCTGGAGGAGTTTATCGCAATCAACCAGCAACATTTGTAAAAAAATATATTTCAAAATGTCTTTTAGGAAAAATGGCAAGTGAAGAAAATATTGTGGGGCCAGTAATTTTTTTAGCATCAGATTTGTCTAGCTACATCACTGGTCAGAATTTAGTAATAGATGGTGGCTACAGTAAGGTATAATGGTAAAAATTCTTGTAACAGGTGTGGCTGGATTTATTGGTTCAGAGGTATCAAAAAAATTAAATAAAGAATCTAGTCTTATTGTTGGTATTGATTCATTAAATAATTATTATTCACTTAAACTAAAAAAACTAAGACTCCAAAATATTAAGGAAGATTTAAAAGAGAAATTCAAATTTCATAAAATAAATATAAATAATTTAAATGATTTAGAAAAAATATTTAAAAAATATAAATTTGATATGGTGGTAAATATGGCAGCACAAGCAGGAGTTAGGTACTCGTTAGAAAACCCAAAAAGTTATATAGACTCCAATGTCGTAGGATTCTTCAATATTTTAGAGTTATCTAGAAAATATAATATTAAACATTTGGTTTATGCAAGCTCCAGCAGCATTTATGGCAGCGTTAAAAAATTTCCAATAAAAGAAAAATCATGTCAATTTAAGCCCACGCAACTTTATGCAGCAACTAAGATTTCCAATGAAATGATGGCGTATACATATAGTTCTCTTTTTAAGCTCAAAACAACTGGGTTAAGGTTTTTTACAGTTTATGGGCCATGGGGAAGACCAGATATGTTTCTGTTTAAATTTGTTGATAGTATCTTGAAAAATAAAATTATTTCAATATTTAATTATGGCAAACATAGCAGAGATTTTACATTCATTGATGACATTGTAAATGGAACAATTAAAGCATGCTTTAATAAGAGTTATATTTTTAAAAACAATAAACTTGTCCCCTCAAGAGTTTTCAATCTTGCTTACGGAAAAAGTGTTAAATTATTAGATTTTATCAGCATTATCGAAAAAAATTTAAAACATAAAGCAAAGAAAAAATTTTTACCATTACAAAAAGGTGATGTTTTAAAAACATACGCAGATATAACTTTAGCAAAAAAAAAATTGAAATATTCTCCTAAAATTAACTATAAAATTGGAATTAGAAGATTTATAGAATGGTACTTACAAAATGAAAAAAAATTATAAAATTCTATTAAAGTCAAAAAAAGGAAACTACTTAGTTACAATAGCGATAGGAAAAAAATATTATAATGAATGGAAAACTTATTCAAGTCAAAATTGGCTCAAGTACTGTAAGTTAAATTCACTAGGTTTAATTATTTTTGATAACCATTTAATAGAAGAGTCAAATCCTTTTTGGAAAAAGCCAACTTGGCAAAAATTTTTAATTGGAGATTTTATTAAAAAAAATTTAACAAGCATAAAAGCAAATAATATTTGTTATTTAGATACAGATATAATGATAAATCCTTATTCACCTAATATATTTGATTTTCATAATAATAAAAAAATTAGTGTAGTTTCTCTGAGAAATAATTTGCCTTATAGCTTTATGGAAACAAGAAAAAAAATTGCTTTCTTGCGACACAGTTATTATACAAAAAAATACCCATTAGACTCTTCATTATTTATAAGTCTTAAAGATTTATATAAATTTCATAAAATGAAAGTACAAAAAGATGAGGCATGTGCTGGATTATTTGTATTTAATGTTATGAATCATGCAGACAAATTTAAAAGCTGGTTTTTTTTATATAAAAAAAATGTTAAATCCATAACGAACAATGGTGATCAAACACATTTCAATTTTCATATTCAAAATGAAAATTTGGAACATTGGATAAATTATAAATTTCAGGCTTCATGGTGTTATGAAATGGCATTAAATTATCCGTATTTATATCAAAAAAATTTATGTACAAAAAAAAATATTAAAAATGCAATTGAAGCATCTCTTTTTACAAACTTCTTTCTACATTTTGCAGGTAACTGGCCTGAAAGTAAAATGCTAAAAACAAAAAATATATTAACCAAAAAAGAAACACTGAAAAAATATAAATTTTTTAGTGAATATTCAAAAAAAAAATTGACTGGTAAACCCATGGGACAGATTGTTTTTAATTAATGAAAAAAAACTTATTAATTATATATCCTTTTAAATTTAGAAATTATGATTATGAAAGGTTTGAATTTAATTATCTAAAAAAAAATTTTAATATTTATATATTTGATCTTATAGGTGTTATTTACCCACATTTTATAAAAGCTTATAAAAAAGAGAATAAGATAAAAAATTTATATAAAATTAATAGCTTAGGTGAATTTAAGCTTTCTTTTTTAGGACTATTAAATAAAAAAAAAAAGAAAAAACATTCATTTTGAATTTTAATAAATCAATTAATCTTAAAAGTTTCATTATAAATACAATAATAAATAAAACATCGATAAAAAAATTTGGCTTTTACAATCCTGGTAATTATTTTTGGTCAGTCAACACTTTGAACTTTAAGCAAAAATTTTTTTTTAAGTTTAAACAATATTTTTTTGATCACAAAAAAAACTGGTGGGCAATAAAAGAAAAGGTATTTTTTTTTTTGGACAAAATATATAATGATAAAGTAGAACATACTTTTATTGCTGGAAATAAATTTGGGCATAAAAATGAAAACAGTACGTACATAAATTCATGGGATTATTCTAGACTTCTTTGTAAAAAAAAAACAAATAAACGTTTAAACCATAAGATTATTACATTTCTAGACTCACCAGGACCAAAATTTAAATCAGATAGTTATTTATTGAAAAAAAAAAATGATGAAACCTCCTCTAATACTTATCCAGCATTAATTAATCTATTTAATCAATTAGAAGAAATTTTTGGGTTAGACGTTATAATTGCTGCTCATCCAAAAACTAAACACAAAAAAAGACCTGACTATTTTGGTAAAAGAATTGTTTATTCAGACAAAACTCTAGAACTTATTCAAAGTTCTAAATTTGTGATTACTCGAAACTCATCTTCCATTACATATGCTTTAAATGAAGATATACCTATTATTTTTATTTATACAGATGAAATTTTAAAAAATAAAAACTCCAACTATTATAATATTTTAGGTCTTGCTAATGAATTAGGAACTAAAGCAATTAATATTAATATAAATTATAGTGAACAATATTTAAGAAATTTATTAAAAGTTAAAAGCAAATTAAATCATAAATTTAAAATGAATTATTTTTCAAATTTAAAAAAACCAGTTCCAAATCATCGTATAATTTACAAAACATTATTAAAAGAATTGTAAGAAATTTAATTATGATTATTAATGAAAAATAAACAATTTATCCTTATTAAAGAAAATGGTGATCATGTTAATATTCTATGGGACAGTTACCAAGGTGATACAAAAGATATATCGGTACTAGATTATATTGAAAAAAACTCAGATTTAATTAAAAAAAAATATTTACAAATTATAGAAGAAATTGGTTTTTTGAAAATTAAAAATAAAAATTTATATGAAATATTTTCAATCGAAAAAGACTTCAGTTATTGGTGGATAACAGATGTTTATGAAAAAAGCCTTTATAAGCATAGCTCAATAAATGAAATTCTTAAATTATTAGCTATTGAAGAGATTATAAAAACAAATAAACCAGTTAAGATTCGTATTAATTATTTTTCCAAAAAACTAATTAAAGGTTTAAAAAAGATTTGCACTAATAACCAAATTTTATTTGAAAGTAGGAGTGATAACATAATAAATTTTAATAATTTCCTTGTTATAAGAATTGTTTTTTCGTTCCTAAATTTTTTAAGATTTTTATTAAAAAGAGTTTCATTTACAAGATCAAATATAGATAAAAGCTACATCAAAAATCTTTTTTGTTCATATTTTACTTATCTAAATTTTGATCAATTAAATAAAGGTTTTTATCAATCAGATTATTGGGGTGGCCTAATTAATAGTGATAAACAAATAATTACAGAAAGTCATTTTTTGCATATATTTTTTCCGTCTAGTAAAATATCTTACAATGATTCAATCAAGACAATTAAAAAAGTTAATAAAAATAGTAATAATTACCATTTTTTTATTGAAGAATATTTTTCAATTAAAATTTTTTTTTAAAATAATTAAATTTTGGATAACAAATATTTTCAAATTTGTTATAAACAAAAAAGATATTCAATATAGTTTCGTTAATAAAAATTTTTCTTGTTGGTATTTTTTAGAGGATGAATTAGAGGAAAATTTTTGTGGAACAAGTTCTTTAATCAACATGTATTATTTCTATTTATTTGAAGAATTATCAAAAAATATAATTGAGATAAATAAAACTTTTTTTTTATATGAAAATCAAGGATGGGAAAAATCTTTTGTTTTTAATCTTAAGAAAATAAAAAATAATACAATCATCGGTGTACAGCATTCTACCGTTAGATATTGGGATCTTAGATATAATATTAATACAAAAGAGGATAAAGCATCATTATTTAAAATTTTTTATCCAGATTTTTATGCAGTCAATGGTAATGATAGTTTGTGTAAATTAAAAGCAGCTGGGTATCCACAAGGAAAAATCAAGAAAGTGGAAGCTATTAGATATTATAATGTAATGAAAAAAATGAACTCAAGTATTATTGATAAAAACAATATAACATCCATTTTGATTGCCGGCGACTACTCTATTGAAAGCAACACAAATATTGCCTCATTATTAAATAGGATAAGTCCTAAGCTTATCTCTAAATTTAATTTTACGTTAAAAGAACATCCTTTAAGGGAAATGTCGAAGCTTTTAAAATTTCAATTTTGTAAATCAATAAAATCAATTGATGTCTTAAGGTGCAACCATAAATATGCTATTGTTAGTAATACTACATCTGCTGCAGTAGATTTATATTTGCTTGGTTTTAAGCTAATTGTAATTGTCGATAAATTTAATGTTAATTTTTCACCTTTAAAAGGTAACAAAGATATAATATTTTTATATGATCATAATTTATTATCTAATTATTTACATAAATTAGATAAATTAGATAAGATTGATACAATGATTGATGAAAAAAAAAATTTTTTCTATTATTCTTCTAATTATGACTTATGGAATACTTTAATAAATGAATAGTTTTTAATAATTTTATGGAAAAAAATATCTTGGTCACAGGAGCTGGAAAAGGCATTGGAAATAAAATATTATTTGATTGTACTGACAATTTTAATTTTGTTTATGCAATAATTAGGAATAAAAATGATCTAATTAATATTAAAAAAAAAATTAACAATAATAAATGCAAATTATACTTTGGAGATGCGAGTAATATAAACTTGATAAAAAAAATATTATTAGATTCTAAAAAAATTAATAAAAGTATTAATGGAATGGTTAATAATGCTGGTGAAAGACAACGCGAAAATTTTTTAAAAATTGATAAAACTAAGATCAATAATATATTTAAAAGTAATTTTTTTAATCATTTTTACTTGATACAGAAAGTTATTGCAGATTTTATAAAAAATCCTAAAAGAAAAACTTTTTCTATTGTAAACATCGGATCAATCGTTGGAGTCAATGGTTTTGGCCAACTAAGTGGTTATGCATCAACAAAAAGTGCTTTAGAAGGACTTACAAAAAGTTTAGCAGTTGAGTTTGCCTCTGATAAAATAAGATGCAATATCGTTCATCCTGGATTTATTAAAACTTCCTATTATCAAAATTTTAAAAAAGATCAAAAACAATTGTATAAATGGACTTTACAAAAGACACCATTGGGTACTTGGGGTGAAAGTTCAGATATCTCGGAATTAGTAATGTTTTTATTATCTGAAAAATCTAAATATATTACAGGTCAGTCGATATGTGTTGATGGTGGATGGACAGTATCGTGAATAAAAATAAATTTAAAATAATTGGATTAATTCCAACCAGACTAAATTCAGTAAGACTTCCACAAAAAGCACTAATGCCGATCAATGGAATTCCACTAGTTGTGCATACTTACAAAAGAGCAAAATTATGTAAAAAAATAACGGATGTCTACATTTGTTGTGATGACATAAAAATAGCTAAAGTTGTTAAAAAATTTGGTGCAAAGGTAATTATGACCTCAAAACATCATCAAAATGGTACTGAAAGAATTTATGAAGCTTATAAAAAAATCCACAAACATTATGATTTAATTGTTGATATCCAGGGTGATGAGCCTCTGATAAGTCCCTATCATATAGATCAAGTAGTTGAATTCCATCAAAAAAACTTAAAAGCAGATATCATCCTACCAACATTAAAAGTCCAATCTAAAAACAATTCAAATATTGTTAAAGTAATTAAAGATGTAAAAAATTATGTTCTCTATCTTTCACGTGGCAATATTCCATTTGAATATAAGGATACGACAATAAAAATTGATAAACATTTATCGATAATTTCTTTTTTACCCAATGCTCTAGAGAAGTTTGCCATGCACAAAAAAACACCACTGGAAAAAATAGAAGATATAGAATTGTTGAGAGCATTAGAAATTGGCTTAAAGGTTAAATCTTTAGCATTAAAAGGCGATAGTTTTTCAGTTGATGTATTAAAAGATTTTGAGGAAGCATCGAAAAGAATGATAAATGATAAGTTTTTTAAATTATATAAATCTTAAGAATTCTTAAATGATAATTAAATATAAAGTTGGTGTAGAAAAATACGATATCTTGATCAAAGATAAAATAGATCAATCTATTTCAACTAAAATAAACTCAATTAATTCTGATAAAAAAGTTTTATTTGTTTATGATAAAAAAATTGATAAAAAACTAATAGATCAAGTCATAAAGATACTAAAAGAAACTGGTTGTTTACTTATTGCACTTGAATTCCAGGGAAATAAAAAAAATAAGAGTGAAAAGTCCTTGTTAAATTTACTTGATATAATGATTGATAATAAGTTTTCAAAAAAATCAATAGTATTTTCATTTGGTGGTGGAGTTCTTGGTGATGTCGCCGCTTTAGCGGCTAGCTTATATTATCGTGGAACAATATATTTTCATATTCCATCAACAATGACATCAATAATTGATAGTTGTATAGGAGGAAAAACAGCAATTAATTATAAGAATATAATTAACTCAATAGGAAATTATTATCACCCACACTCAGTCTTTATTTTTCATGATGTTATAAAGCTTATACCAGAGAGAGAATTCATTTCAGGTATTCCTGAAATTATAAAATGTGGATTAATTAAAAAAAATAATATTTTAGATATTTTAAAAAATAAAAAAGATGAAATCTTGCAAAGAAACTTTAGAGTAATCTCAAATTTATGTGCGGAAACTTTAAAAACTAAAATATTTTTTTTTAAGAATGATGTCTATGAAAAAAAAAATAGGTTAATCTTAAATTTTGGTCATACTTTTGCGCATTCCATAGAAATGGCAACTGAATTTTTGTATAAAAAAGAAATTTACAGGCATGGTGAAGCAGTAGGATTAGGTATTTTATGTGAACTGTATTATTCAAGTGGAAAAAAGAATAAAATATTTAAAGATATTGAAAATCTATTACAAGAATATGATTTACCTATAAAAATTAATATGAAAAGCTTTAAAAATAAAAAACAAATTCTTTTAAATAACATTTATCAATATATATTTTTAGATAAGAAAAAAATTTCTCGTTATCCAAGATACATCTCTATGAAAAAAATTTATAATCCAAAAATTAAAGAGTTACAAAACAATGATTTAATCTTAGAAACTATTAATAACTTGATTAAATGAAATACAGTAAAATAAGTTCTTTCTATAAGAATAAAAAAATTTTAATAATTGGACACACTGGCTTTAAAGGCTCTTGGTTAACGTTGTGTTTAAAAAATTTAGGATCAGAAATATATGGTATTTCACTGGACGTACCAACAAATCCCTCACATTTCGCTTTGTCAAAAATAAAAAAAGACATTAAAGATTATAGGGTTGATATTAGAAATTATCAAAAATTGAAGAAAAAGATTTTATTTATAAAGCCTGATATAGTTTTTCACTTTGCTGCTCAATCATTAGTCAAAGAGTCTTTCATTAACCCCTACACAACATGGACTACTAATTTAATGGGTAGTATTAACATATTAGAATTTCTTAGAAACACCCATTTTACAAAAAAAATAAGTGTAGTAATTATAACTAGTGATAAGTGTTATAAAAATTTAAATCAAAAAAAAGGATACGTGGAAACAGATGAGCTTGGTGATAGTGAGCCTTACGGAGCTTCCAAAGCAGCTGTTGAATTAGCATTTAATTCATATTTTAATTCTTTTTTAAGAAAAAAAAAAAAATTAAAATAGCAACCGCAAGAGCAGGAAATGTTATTGGTGGTGGTGATTGGTCAAATGATAGAATTTTGCCTGATTTATTTAAAGCATTAAAATCCCATAAAAAAACATTGAAAATAAGATATCCAAAATCAACTAGGCCCTGGCAACATGTTTTAGAGCCAGTTTACGGATATATGTTTTTAGCGCTAAACTTACATATTGGAAAAAAAAATACGAATGGTGAATCATTCAATTTTGGTCCAAAATTTATTAAGAATTACAAGGTTACGGAGTTGCTTAATGAGCTAAAAAGATATCTTCCTAACATTAAATGGAAAGTAGATAAAAATAAAAAAAAAGTGCATGAGGCTGGATTATTAAACCTGAATAGTAGCAAGGCCTTTAAAATATTAAAATGGAAAAACATACTTAATTTTGATGAAACAGTCAAAATGACAGCTGAATGGTATAGTAGATATTTTAAAAAAGAAGATGTTAAAGAAATTACTCTTGATCAAATAAATAGTTATCAAATAAAACTAAAAAGGAATCTATAGGATGAAAGTAGTAATTTTAGCTGGTGGATTTGGTACTAGGCTGTCAGAATATACAAAAACAATACCAAAACCGATGGTAAACGTAGCGGGGAAACCTATATTGCTGCATATAATGAATCATTATGTAAAATATGGTTTCAAGGATTTTTACATAGCACTTGGTTATAAAGGAGAGATAATTAGAGAATATTTTAAGAAAAATAAATTTGACTGGAATATAACACTTGTACCAACGGGTCAAAAAACTATGACTGGCGGTAGATTAAAAAGATTGCAAAAATATATTGGGAATGAGACATTTATGATGACTTATGGTGACGGTGTATCAAACGTTAATTTAAAAAGATTATTACAATTTCATAAAAAAAATAGAAAAATGGTCACTCTTACAGCCGTAAGACCACCTGCACGTTTTGGTGTTATGAAATTAAGAGGAAATAAAGTTACATATTTTAAGGAAAAGTCTAAACTTGATGAAGGGTGGATAAATGGTGGCTTTTTTATTATGGAACCAAATTTTTTAAAATATATCAAAGATGATAAAATATTTCTAGAAAAAGAACCATTGGAAAAAGTAACAAAAATTAACGAACTTAATGCCTATAAACATAATGGATTTTGGCAATGCATGGACACAAAACGAGATAAAGACAAGCTTGATAAAATATTAAAAAAAAACTGACGCATTGAAACAAAGAAAAAAAATACTCATTGTAGGTGGAACTGGCTTCTTAGGATATTATTTATGTAAAGAGGCCTTAAAAAGGAATTGGATAGTAACAAGTATTTCAACTAAAAAGCCAAGAAAGTTAAGATATTTAAAAAAAGTAGAATACTTAATTTGTGACATCAGTAAAAAAAATAAAGTTAACAATTTAAATAGGAATTTTAATTATATTGTTAATTTTGGTGGTTACGTGGATCACAAAAATAAAAAAAGAACATATGAAAGTCATTATTTAGGATGCAAAAATTTAGCAGATCATTTTGTAAACAAAAAAATAGAATCTTTTATACAGCTGGGGAGCAGTGTTGAGTATGGTTCTGTAAAGTCACCACAAAAAGAAACCTCTAATACCACTGTTAAAAAATTGAAATCAATGTATGGAAAATCCAAACTATTAGCTACTAACTATCTATTAGAACTTCATAAACAAAAAAATTTTCCAGTAACAATTTTAAGATTATATTTGGTATATGGACCAAATCAGGACGTTAACAGATTTATACCAATTATAATCAAAGGGTGCTTAAAAGATTTAGATTTTGACTCTTCAAAAGGAACACAAAGAAGAGACTTTATATATATCTCTGATGTAATTGATATTATTGTAAAGTGTCTAAAAAGTAAAAAAACAAAAGGACATATTTTTAATGTAGGAACCGGTTCATCAGTGAAGATTAAAGAGGTAATAGAATATATTAAGAAGATGATTCAAAAAGGAAGACCAAATTATGGTAAAATTAAATTTAGAAAAGATGAAATCTTAAATTTATATCCTAGCATTAATAAAGCTAAAAAAATAATAAAATGGATACCAAAAAAAAATTTTGAGTTAGGATTAAAAAAAACAATTCAATATTACAAGTCTTTAACAGATTAATATGAACAATTTAGTAAGTATAATAATGAACTGTAAAAATGGTCAAGCGTATCTAAGAGAAAGTATAGATTCTGTGATTAATCAAACTTATAAAAATTGGGAATTGATATTTGTGGACAATGCCTCAACTGATAAAAGTAAAGATATCTTTAATGAATATAAAGATAAAAGGATGAAATATATATATATTAAAGAACCCTTAAATTTAGGAGCTGCAAGACAGGTAGCCCTAGAAAACTGCAGTGGTGAATATATTTCATTTTTAGATACAGATGATTTATGGTTTAAAAAAAAAATTGAAGAACAAATTTACTATTTTAAAGATTTGGACGTAGGAATGGTTATTTCAAATACTATTTTTTTTTCAAAAGACAAAAAGCAAATTTTTTATTCTAATGATCCACCGACAGGATATGTATTTAATGACTTATTAAAAAAATATTTTATAAGCCTTGAAACTCTAATATGTAAAAAAAAGTATATTGATCAAATTTCATATAAATTCGATAATGAGTATTCAATGATAAGTGATATGGATTTAACTTTAAGACTCAGTCATATATGCAAACTGGCTTATTGCCCTTTAGAACTATCAAAATGGCGAGTTCATGATGCAAGCGACACATGGAAAAAAAAAGGTTTATTTTTTAAAGAACAACTAAACTTGATAGAGAAGCTGGGTTTCATAAAAGAAAATATTGATAATAACAATTTTATGAAAATTAAAAAAATTTTTATAAAACAAGTAAATTTTTCAATAATTTTGAACTTAATTGAAAGTGGTTTTAAAAGAGAAAAGATTATCAATCAAATGATCCAAAAAAAACTAGCAATAGGTAAGTTTTGCATTTTATTTGGTTTACTTATTTTGCCATATAATATGTCTATAATTAAATTTTACAGGAATAATTTTTCAATACACCCATAAATGAAAAAATTTTATTATTTAGAGAATGGTCGAAGTGCATTGAATTACGCTTTAAATAATTCAAATTTGACCAAAGATGATGAAATACTATATCCAGAATACAGTTGTGATGTGTTATTTCAATATAGTAGAAAGAATCAGTATAATTATAGTTTTTACAAAACAAAAAATAATTTTTTTTTATCACTTAATTTATTAAAAAAAAAAATTACATCTAAAACAAAAGTAATAATTATAATAAACTTTTTTGGCATAAAGCAGAATATGAAAATACTTTATAAACTCTGTAAACAAAAAAAAATTTTACTATTTGTTGATGATTGTCATACTTATTATGATTTAAATAAAAGTATTGATTACGATTGTGACGTTAAGTTTTTTTCACCAGCCAAAATATTTAACCAATTAAGCAGTGGTGGTGTATTACAAATTAATAATAAAAGTATTAAATTGAAGAATATACTAAAAACAAAAAAAAATAATATTAATTTTATAATTAATTTGAAAATAAATCTAAAAAATACACAGCTTTATGAAAAGTATAAATTTCTAAAAAATAGACCTCATTTTGAAGATAAAAATTTTTTTAAATCAACTTATAATGTGAGTGAACTCCTGTTAAACAAAAAAAATATTTTAATTATTAATAAAATTGACATAAAAAAAGAAAATAAGTCCAGGATTAAAAACTTCAAGTTTTGGAATTTAGTATGTAAGAAGTTTGAGCTTAAGCCATTGCTAGATATTAAAGATATTAAGCATGGTTGTCCGTTATATTTTCCAGCGATGTGTAAATCATATAAGCATTCAATTAAAATGTATGATTATGGATGGAACAATAAGATAGAAATTGTATCATGGCCAAGTTTACATTCTATTCAAAGAAAAAATAAAAAATTAATTAATCAATGGCAAAAAGTAATTTATTTTCCGATGGAAAAAAATTATTCTAATAATAAACATTTATTATAATGTTATCAAAAATTGAATTTAAAACATGTGTTGATTTTAGTGTAAAGCTAGGATTAGAATGGTCATATTTAGCCGATCTATCAGCTGTTACAATATTTCAGTCATATTCCTGGCAATCAATTTGGAATGAAAGCATTAATAAAAATAATCTAAAAAATTCATTATTCATTATAAATGTTTACTCAAATAAAAAAATTATTGCAATATTACCTTTTGAACGAAAACAATCTTTAAATTTTAAAACACTATCTTTTACAGGTCATCCTTTTGCAGATTATTGTGATTGCTTAATTGATAAATCGTTTTTTGAAACCAATCCAGAAGTTAAAAATACTATCAAAAACTATATATTTAATTTGAAAAATATTGATTTAATTTTCTTTAAAAATATATCAGAAAACAATAACCTTTATTATTTATTTGGAAAATATAAATTTAAGAAAGATTCTTTTTGCTCATATCAATTGTTAAGGAAAGAAGAAAATATAAATGACCTCATAAAAAAGAAATTCGCAAGTGATACCAAAAGACAAATTAAAAGATTGAGTTTAGTAGGCCGTTTATCCTATAAAATTGCAAATGATATATCTGATAAAAATAAAATTTTTAAATTTTTTGTAGATAATAAGCATAAACAGCTAGCTGACACCAATAATTGGAACTATTTAGAAAATAATATTTATAAAAAGTTTCTGTATAATTTATTTATATCTAATAATGCCCATCTGTCCTCATTATCATTAAATGGTCAAATTATTGCTGTCCACATGGGTAATTATTTCAAAAAAACAATGTTATATTTATTTCCAGTTTACGATAATAATTTTTCTAAATATTCACCAGGAAATATTTTACTTTATGAATTAATAAAAGATTTTTTTTCAACTGGAGGAGAGGAATTTGATTTTACAACAGGTGACGAGTCTTATAAAATTAAATTATCTAATATTAAGAATAACATGTATTACCAAAATATAGAATTAACTTATAAAGGAAAAATCATTTCAAAAATCTTGATTATACTAAATAGCTTTAAAAAAATCAATTGGCTTAGATCAACTTATAATAAATTAAAATATTAATGTTTCTTTTAAAAAAAATAATTAATTATTTTGTATATTTTTTAATTAAGGTCAAAATTCTAAAATTGCCGAAGAAAAGTTTAAGAGTTTTGATGTTTCATGATATATCTGACTTTAATAATTTTAATAAGCAAATTACAATTTTAAAAAAAGACTGGAATTTTATTACTCCTAAAGAATTTTATGACATTTGTAGTGGCAAAAAAAAAATCAATAAACGTTTTTTGCTAGCAACATTTGATGATGGTTTTAAAAGTAATTTATACGTAGCTGAGAGCATATTAAAAAAACTAGATATCAAAGCTATATTTTTTGTACCTTTAAAATTTTTATTAATTAAAGAGAAAAATTCTAAATTAAAGTTTATTAAAAATAATTTAAAAGTTAAGTACCCTAATAAACAAATGGATAATTTGAATCTTTATGATTTAAAAAAAATAATTAAATTAAAACATTCCATTGGTGCTCATACATATTCACATATAAACTTGAAAAATATTAAAAATAATAAGATAATAAGATATGAAATTATTGATAGTGCAAATCAATTACAGAAATTACTTAAAATAAAAATTGTTAATTTCTCATTTAACTTTGGTAGATTGAAGGATATTTCTCCAAAAATGTTATTTTATTCTCAAAAAAGATTTAATTTTATTTATACGGGGATACGTGGTGAGAATCTAAAACAAAAAAAAATAATCTTTCGTGATAATATATTACCACATGATAATATATGTGATCTATATACATATCTAAGTGGCAGATTAGATCCCTTATATTCAAATGAAAGAAAAACACTTAATCTTAATTTTTTTAAGAAATTATAAATCTGTTATTTAATTTAAATAGTAATATTTAATATTCTGTATAAATAAGGATTAATTTTGTACCTTAACATTGACAAAAAATAATTATTTTTTTCAATTTTAGAAACTTTTCTAATATTATTCGTCATCAAATTATATACTAATGCTATTCGGTTTGACACTCCATCTCCTTGATATGAATGCCAAGTTTTTCCTTCTGTTCTAGAAAAAAACACAGCTCGATTTTGGATCCAATTAACTTCCTGTTTATTTTTACCAAATTTATTGTCATAAAATAAAGTACCTACATTTTTTTTAGGAGTTAAATATATTACACCACTCAGCAATTTATTAGGTGTATCGTCATGTATTGGAAATTTATAATCTTTACCAGTTTCTATTATGTGAAATTCTGAGTACTCATATAGCTCAACTTTTTTAGGATTTAGCTCTTCAAGTAATTTAATAGCTTTATCGTGATAATTTATAAATATTCTTTTTAGAGTTTTCTCCTCTATACACTCGTTAGTTATTACACCATCTTTACTTATTGCGTTATGGTAGACTTTAACTTCATTTATTTTAGCTTTATCTAGTTTTAATTCACAAAGTTCATTAAAATCAGACTCTTCAAAAAAATTATCAATAATCTTAATATTCATATTTTATAGCTCATTTACCATTAATATTATTATGTTTTAATTAATACTAAATTAAAAATTATTCCTTTATACTATTTATTGTTAATTATTGTTTCAATAAAAATTTAACTATATTATTCTTTGCATATATATAACCAAAACAATATATATAAAATCTATAGTGAATAAATAATTTTATATTTTGTTGTTATTTTATAAAGCACATTCTAATTAAACTAATATGATAACAGGAATCGACATGATTGGTACGCCTCTTGAGAGCGGCACCAGAACCTACAACTTAAATTTTTGTGAATATATAAATAAACTAAATTTTAAGCAAAAAATATATGTTTTTATTTCAAAAGATTATATAAAAAATATCTCCAACAAAGATAATCCTAATATTGAATATATAGTTAAATCAAAATTTTTATCAAATATTATTATTAGAGTTTTATGGATGCAATTAATTTTACCATTTGAGCTAAAAAAATTAAATATTAATCAATTATACTCCCCAATGAATTTAGCACCAATATTTTTAAAATTATTTAACATTAAATTAATTTTAACATTACATTCTAATTTACCTTGGGTATTTTTCAATAAAATGCCTGGAAATTTAATTAGAAATTTTTTTACACGAATACTGATGGAAATTTCAATAAGTGTCTGTGACAAACTAATAGTTAACTCAAACTTTGCTAAAAATGAAATAATGAAATTACTCAAGATTCAAGAAAACAAAATACATGTGGTATATTTGGGTATTGGAAAAAATTATTTAGCTAAAAATGCAAATGAACACTATCTAAAAAACCTTGATTATAAAAATTATGTTTTATCAGTTTTATCGTGTGTAAAATACCACAATATAATAAATTTATTAAAAGCTTTTAAATTATTAGATAAAAAGCATTCTATAAATTTAAAATTTATTTTTGTACTTCAAATTTTAGATAAAGAATATTTTAAGGAAATTGTAAAATTTATAGATAATAATTTCGAAAAAGGAAAAATTATTTTTTTTCACAATTTAGAAAATAGCTATCTAGTTAATCTTTATAAAAATGCACATTTTTATATTTTTTCATCATACAGTGAGGTTTTTGGACTAACATCGCTTGAGGCTATGTCACAAAAATGTCCAGTAATAATTTCTAAATCCTCTGCATTGCCTGAAATAAATGGAAAAGCAGCTATATATTTTGATCCAGATAATGAATTAGACATTAAAAATGCTATGGAAAAAGTACTAACAAATGTTGACTATAGAAACGAATTAATTAATAAAGGAAATATTCATCTCAAAAATTATAATTGGGAGAATACTGTTAAAGAAACTCTTAAGATATTGGAAATTTAAAATACTATTTCTTTCTAATTAAAAAGTTATTTATTATAACTGCATCCATATCGGTTCTTAAAATACATTCTAAAGCTTCTTCAGGCTTCATTACAATAGGCTCATTTTCATTGAAAGATGTATTAAGTAGAATTGGCACTTTAGTTAATAAATAAAAATGTTTTATTAAAGATGCAAATCTTGCATTAGTACTTTTTTTAACTGTTTGAAATCTAGCAGTTCCATCAAAATGAGTAACAGCTGGTATGATGGATTTTTTTGTCTCCTTTACTCTAGCAAGCGAGGACATGTAGGGGCTATCAAAATTGCTCTCAAACCACTCTGCTTGATATTCATCTAATACAGATGGAGCAAAAGGTCTAAATGATTCTCTTCGTTTAATTTTTGTATTAATTATACTTTTCATATTTGGATTTCTGGGGTCAGCAAGAATAGATCTATTACCCAGGGATCGAGGTCCAAACTCCATCTTACCTTGAAACCAACCAACTACATTTCCTTCAGAAATTAGTGTGGCAGTCTGCTTAAATAATTTCTCATCATCTTCTATAAATTTGTAATTAATTTTATCTTTATAAATCTCATTATTTAGAATTTTATCTATATATTCATTTTTAAATTCAGCACCTAAGTAGGGACTTGTCGTGTTTGTAAGCTTAAAGTTAGCTTTAGTAGCAACAATAAATGCAGCACCTAGAGCGCCACCATTATCACCTGGTGCAAATGGAATATGCACCTGGTCAAATTTTTTTTTATCCAATAAAAGTCTATTAGCTGATGAGTTTAAAGCACAACCACCTGCATAAATTATATTTTTAGAAAACTTACTTATTAAAAGTTTATCTAAAATTTTTTCAAGAAAAAATTCATAGATAGCTTGAACAGATGCAGCAAAATCTTTAGTAAATTGATCTGTACATGAACTTTCTTTAATTTCTTTTTGAAAAAGGTTAGTGAGTTCTTTATTATATATTTGATCAATGATTAAGTATTCATCTGCAATATACTTAAAATTACTCTTGTGATGATTAAAATATTTCAAATTTAATTGAAAGAAATCATTTTTATTATATTGAAATAAATTATCTTTTAATTTGTTAAAATATATGGGTTTACCATATGCCGCTAATCCCATTATTTTGTATTCATCACCATAGTTTTTAAAACCTAAAAATTGAGTCATAGCATGATAAAAAATACCAAGTGAGTCTGGAAAGTAGACTCTTTTTAATATTTCAATCTTATTATTTTCACATTTCGCTAATGCCAAGGTAACAAAATCGCCAGAACCATCTATAGAAAGGCCATAAGCTTTATCAAAATTAGATGGGAAAAAAGCAGACGCCAGATGTGCCAAGTGGTGTTCAATATAATGAAATCTAATATCCTTGTTTAATTTGAATTCATCAAATAATATTTTTTTTATATCAATTTTTTTTTTAAATCTTTTTATTAAGTTATTATCTTTGAATGTATAGTTTTTTAACAAAAATAAAGTTTTAGGAATTAAGTTTTTTAATGGCTTTGTGTTAAAAGCTATATCAGTTATTTGATTTTGATTAATATTCGCTAAATTTAAACATTCGTTAATAGCTTGAATGGGATATCCAGAAAAATGTTTTATTCTATTTATTCTTTCTTCTTCTACAGCTGCAATTAATTTTCCATTGATTAGAATACAAGCAGAAGAATCTGCGTGGTTAGCATTTATTCCTATTACTATTTGAGATTTATTCATTTAATTTAATAATTTTTTTATTTATAATTTCTACAGTATTTAACTTTTTAAAGTCAAGAATAACAAAGTTTTTTTTATAAAAATTTATTTCTTTTTTTTCTATTTTATTAATAATAATTATTACATTATTTGATATGCATTCTAAATTAAAAAAACTATAAGGATTTTCACCTGAACCAATAGTGTATTTTGCAGTAGATTGCAATTTTGAAACTTTTGAATTTGAAATTATCCCATAATTTTTAATTAAAGGTATATTTAAGTTATCGCCTATTACAGATATTTTATATTTTAATTTAGTTAATTCTTTAATTAAATCAATCGGAAAAAAATTTTCTTTATTTCTATGTCTTCTATAATAAATTAAAAGATCAATTGTTTTTTTTTTTTTTTTTTTTAATTTAAGACTTTTGAACACAAAATTAAATTCACTTTTGCTTAATGTTTTTTTCGAAATATATTTCTTTAAAAGGTCAGTTGAAAATAATATTTGTTGTGATCTTAAATTTAAAAAAAATTCACTAATTTTGTACAATATTAGAAATAGGTACTTTCTTATTAAATAATCTGTGTAATTTTTTTTATTAAATAAGGCCCCACCTGTAATTGGTCCAATAATTGTCTTTGGTGGTAATAGTATAAATATAATTGGATTCCATAACGGGAGATAATTTATATAGGCAACCTTTTCTTTTTTTATAAATAGGTTCCAACAATGAAATATTCCGATAAAAGGTGATATATATTTGTAATTTATTAATTTATTTTTTTTATTACTTTTAATTTTATTTATTTTTGTTTTTTTATCTTTTTTTAAAAAATCAATATATAATCTAGCTAGTTTTCCCTCACCACTTTTGTTTGATGAATCAGAGGCCCAATAATGTATACATTTTTTTTTCAATTTTATTTATATATCCTAAACGAGACTTTTTTAAATAATTTTGTAAATATGATTTTCTTTTTAAAATGAATATAGGTTTCTAATAACCTTTTTATTCTTCTGTATGTTTCTGTTCTTAGTCGCCATATAAATTCATAATTTGAAATTATTTTAGGCACTGTCTTTTCTTCACCAGAGGCAATTGCTATAGAGGCACCTATACAAATTATTTTATATTTTTTATTATATTTAGTTAATTCATACGCAAGCTGTTCTTGTTTTGGCGTTGGTAGAGTTATTAAAGTTAATGCATTACTACTTAGTTTAATTTTTTGTTTAATAATTTCATTAATTGGTGCGTATGGCAGGGGTATATTTGTAATCTTAAGCTTATACTTTCTTTGCAGATATAACATGGACTTCTTGCTAATACTACCAAGAACAATAATTCTCTTTATTTCACTTGGGAGTTTTAAATCATTTATTATTTTTCGTCCTGGGATTTTTTCTATTTTAATAAATTTTTTTATGAAGATTCCATCTGGCCAATGATATAAATTCTTAAAGGGAAAAACTTTTCCAGATGCAAAGTAACCTAGAAATGCAAGGTTCATTCCTGATAAAATAAAATTTTTATTAAATGGTATTTTATTAATATTTGTAATCAAATTAAAATTATTTTTAAATAATTCATCTTTGTCAAATTTTAAGCCACTCAACTTAAAATTTTTGTTATGAATATCTTGGTTTAATATTATGAATTGGCTTAATTTGCTTAAGCCTCTTAATAAAAATTGAAAAATTTTGACATTTATATTATTTTTCTTAAATGATTGGTTTATTTCATTATTAATTGTTATATATGAGTTTATATTTTTCCCAGACACACCACCCGTTCTCATCCTTACAATAATTTTGTTAATAGTTTTGTAAGCAATTCTTTTGATAAAAATTAGCCTTAAGAATAAATCAAAGTCAGATGCAATCTTAAAACGTTCTTCATATAACCCATATTTTTTATATATACTTCTCTTTATAAAAGATGATGGATGAGGAGGCATTAAACCGTATCTAAACATCCAAGGTTTAAATTTTTTTGCACTATAAAATCTTACTATTTTGTAATAATTGTTATCTTTAAAATAAATTAAATTACCTAAAAAAATATTGATGTTTTTATTTTTTTTTATTATATTTACAACTTCTTCTATAATGCTTTCTGACTGGTAGATATCATCCGAATTTAATATTGCAATAAAATCACCTGATGAATTTTTAATACCAATATTCATTGCTTCATAAATATTTGAACCTTTCTTAATAATTATTTTTTTATTTTTATTTGGATATCTTCTAATGATTGCCAACGTTGAATCTTTTGACCCCCCATCTACAATAATATGTTCAATGTTTTGATAAGATTGTGAGTAAACAGAGTTTAAGGTATCCCTGATAGTTGATTCACTATTTAGAGTGATTGTGATAATTGTAATTTTCATTTTATTTTTTATTGCAAAAATATTCTTTTAATATATTAATATTTTAGCTTCTACTATGAAATCAAAAATAGCTCTTATAACTGGAATTACAGGCCAAGATGGATCATATTTGGCTGATTTTCTGTTAAAAAAAAATTATAAAGTACATGGTATTAAAAGAAAATCATCCTCATTCAACACTGATAGAATTAATCATATTTATCAAAATAAAGGTTTTAAGAATAGATTTTTTCTACACTATGGAGATTTAACAGATCCAATTTCAATAATTGATATTATAAGAAAAATAAAACCTGATGAAATTTATAATCTAGGTGCTCAAAGTCACGTAGGTGTTAGTTTTGATTTGCCACACTATACCGCACAAGTAAATGCTATCGGTACTTTAAATATTTTAGAAGCTATTAAAAGGCTAAAAATTGAATCTAAAACTAAATTCTACCAAGCCTCTACTTCTGAGTTATTTGGTGAAATACAAGATAAAAAACAAACAGAAAAAACAAAATTTTATCCAAAAAGTCCCTATGCCACTTCAAAGCTGTTTGGTTATTGGATTACGAAGAATTATAGAGAGTCATATAAAATTTATGCATCGAATGGAATTTTATTTAATCATGAGTCTCCAAAAAGAGGTGAAACTTTTGTAACAAGAAAAATTACTATTGCTTTGAGCAAAATTATTTATGGTTTAGAAAAAACTTTATATTTGGGAAATATTTACTCTTTAAGAGATTGGGGGCATGCGAAAGATTATGTTGAGATGTGCTGGAAGATTTTACAATACAAAAAACCTGATGATTTTATAGTAGCAACAGGAAAGCAATATTCTGTTAAATATTTTATTGAAAAATGTTTTCATTACCTCGATATAAAAATTAAATGGATAGGGAAAGGTCTAAATGAACATGCTAAAATAATTGAATTTGATCATAAAAAATATCCTTATTTAAAAAATGGATCAACTGTAATTAAGATAAGTAAAAAATATTTTAGACCAAATGAAGTTCCAAATTTAATTGGGGACAGCTCTAAAGCCTTAAGAGAACTTAAGTGGAAGCCGAAACATGACATAAATAGTTTAATTAGAGACATGTTAGAAAATGATATTGCAATTACCAAACAAGCAAATCTAATTGAAAAATAAAGTTTTAATAGCTGGTCAAGAAGGTATGGTTGGGACAGCTATCTTTAAGCTTTTAACAAAAAAAAAATATAATATAATAAATTGTAAAAGAAAAGATCTTGATTTTACATCTCAAAAATCTGTAAATGATTGGTTTAAAAAGAATAAACCAGACATAGTTATTAATGCAGCAGGTAGAGTAGGGGGCATATTGGATAATTCAAAATATCAATCTGATTATTTATACATTAATACAATGATTGGTTTAAATTTGATCAATGCAAGCAATCAACATAATATTAGAAAGTTTATTAATTTAGGATCTGCATGCATATACCCAAAAAAAGTTAAACAGCCAATTAAAGAAAGCTCATTGTTATCCTCAGAACTTGAAAAAACTAACGAAGGCTATGCTATAGCAAAGATATCCTCATTAAAATACTGCCAATATATTAAACAAAAGCAAAATAAATATTTTATAACGTTACAGCCAGCTAACTTGTATGGAGAGGGAGATAACTTTGATTTAAATTCAAGTCACGTTTTACCAGCATTAGTTAAAAAGTTTCACTTAGCAAAAAATAATAACTCAAAAACAGTTGAGATTTGGGGCTCGGGAAATGTTAAAAGAGAATTTTTAAACGTAACTGATTTAGCTGAAGCTATATTATTTGTATTAAAAATAAAAATAAAAGATGACTTTATAAATGTTGGCGGAGGTGAGCATATATCAATTAAAAAATTAGCTTTATTAATTAAAAAGATAGTTGGGTACGAAGGAAGGTTGGTTTTTAATAAAAAATATCCAGATGGTGTCAAGAAACGAAAAATAGACTCTAGCAAAATCAAAAAAATTGGCTGGATACCTAAAACTAAATTAGCTGATGGACTTCGTGATTATTGTAAATACTTTAATAATAAAATTCTTACCTAAAAAAATTAATTATTTTTTTTAATTACAATTGAGTAAATAAAAATAGTAATTATAATAATTGCCAATCTATTAAAACCAAGCAACATCACAAATATTGGAAATAATATTAAAGAACCAAGTAAGAAAATAGTTTTTAGATTTGAAAATTTAGAAATTAATAAGTGATGCAGGTGCATTCTGTCAGCACTGAAAGGACTTCTTCTAAGGAAAATTCTCTTAAAAAAAAGACGAATCATATCTAGTCCAGGTATCATCATGTATATAAATATTTCATCTGCATAATCAATTTGTTCTAAGTTATATAATTTAATAAATAGGTATCCCAGTATAAAGGCTGTTAATAAAGAACCACTATCACCTAAAAATGATTTATTTCTATAATTCAAATAGGAATAGAAAATAAAACTTACTATAAGAACTTTTATAAATAGTGAATTTATATAAAATATTAAAAAAATTGAAAATATGATTAATGCATATAAACTTGATTGCAAGTTTATCCCATCAAACATATTAATAGCATTCATAAATACTAAAAAACAAAAAAGAGTAAAAAATATTGAGTAGTTGGATAAAAGTATTTTATTGTTAATAAATGATAATTTCAAAGTCTCAATTGATATACTCGTATCAAAAAATAATATAGTAAAGATTAAACAGGTTAAAATTAGGAATTTAAGGTTTGCCCTTAAGTTAAATTTGTCATCCAAATATCCCAAGCTAAAGAATAGTAAAGCACCTAAAATAAAAAGATAAAATTCTTTTTTATTTTCAAAGATTACTTCATTTGCAATGATGCTTTCATCAATAAAACTGATTATAAAAAAAATTATAATATTAGTTAGCAATATTGGTCCACCTGCCAATGGAGTTGGCCTCAAATGAAATTTCCTATTTTTATCTGGATTATCTTGTAATAGATGGAATAACTTAATTCTTTTAAAATTAAGTATAACCATAAGGTTAATTAAAATAAAAAAAATTATGTATAAACTAATACTATTCATAATTGCCAATGATTATTAATTTGATAAAGCAGGTTTATTTTCATTGTTTTTTATAATTAACACAGAACATGAAATTAATATTATGAAATCAATACCAAAAACTGAAAAAGAAGTTTCAAGGACAGATCTTGCAAATAATACTACTATTAGCATTAAATAATAATGATAATCATTTTTTTTTAACTTTAGATTTAACAATTTAAATATATTGATTAATAAAACTGCTAAAGCTAATGCCCAAAACATAGTGCCAAGTATACCTGATGAGATTAAAGCATGAAAAAAAGCACTAGAAGCAGTTTGTTTTAGAAAGAATCTATCACCTTGAGCACCATAACCTGTTAATAAAAAAAAAGTATCCCCATCTGTTAAAAATCTATCAACTATTAATTTCCAATCATCAAATCTATTTGATGAAAAATTATTTGGTACTTCTCTAATTAAAGCTTCGCTTCTAATATCAGTCATTATTGAGTCTAGTGAAATTTGACTTTGTGTATCAATACCACTACTCAATTCTAAAAATTCCTCAAATGTGCCATAATAACCTAGAGTCTTAAGATTAAAAAATGCTTCTCTTAATATACGATTGTTTTCCACAAAAGCCCCGTCTGCAAATATAGTATTATTATCAGTATTATTATCAGTATTATTATCAGTATTATTATCAGTAGTGTTGGCTTTTTTTAAATTTAAATTTTGCAGT
>MDTF01017013.1_pt1 | contig 52454 bp, 57 predicted proteins | sample 811191 | NCBI WGS metagenome assembly MDTF01 (sample SAMN05326649, study PRJNA326480) | marine metagenome | isolation source: seawater | place: Southern Ocean | collected 2011 | reverse complement strand
TAAAATACAAACTGCAGATATAATAGAGAATTTTTTGAAAATTGTTTATCATATGAAATATAATTTTCAAGTTTTAAAACTAACTAATATTAATGATAATAATATAATTAATTCAACATATTTCAAAGAAATTAGTAAAGAATATTTAGAAGTTGAAACCTTATCTAACGAAGAAATTAAAAAATATTATCAAAGAATGCATAAAATACATAATAAAAAATTATTGCATTTAATAAAAAAACATGAACCATCAAGTGGTGCAAGTGAATTGTACGATTCTAATTTTAATATCGATGACACATTCAGACATACAATTCCTAATAATATATTTGATAGCAAAGAAACAAATTTTTACAAACGATATATAGATCTCAAATATATTAGTAATTTATTTAAGGATTATGATAGTTCTCATATACTAAATGAAAATAATAACCATCTTAAAAATGTTGTTAAAACAACTTACAAACAAATAAATGATGAAAATGTAAAGTTCATAGATAGAGATAAAAATACAATTGAAAATAATTATGGTATTCCAAATGAAGTAAATAAAAAATATAATGAAAAAAGTGATGCTATTATTAACACAATTGATAATGCTAATTATTTTACTGGCCATGGTTTATTATTAAATTATTTCGTAAATGCTGTTTTAATATTGGTAATTTATAATTTAGGCAATAATTAAAGTAATTAAAATATTTTTAAAGAGTAAAGTAGCAATGAATGATCAAATAAGTAGTGAAATATTTGACTATTCACCAGATAGAAAAAATAAATTATATGAGTTTCCTGACTCAAAATATCAAAATTTGAAAGAATATTTATTATCAGTAAATAATAATGATAGTTTAGAAGAAGATTTGAGATATAAAATTATAGATTATTCACTTAATAAAAATTATACAAGCAAAGATAAAAAATACATTTGCTTTTTTGCATTATTACCATGTGATTTATTTCCATCAGCATATATTCCATTAAACTATAAAAATTATTCTTATAATTTTAATAGAATTTCTAAAGGAGACAAATTTTGCGCAAATGATTATAAAAATGTTTATAATTTACCAACAGAAGAAAGTTATGAAACAAGTATTAAAAAAAATATTAAAAAAAGCCTAAAAGATATCTTAATAAAGATAGATAGTAATAAAGAACTTTATAATTATGACTATTCACTATTTTCCCTTTCATTATTTATTATATGGTCTATTGTAATTTTAAATTTAATATATATATATTATTATTATTTTAATAATATATTCAATTATGTTTTAGCTGGAATAATAGTAATATCATTAATATTTTCTATAATATGGAAAATGATATATACAATACAATATTATTAATTATTTTTATCTATAATACGAATAAGGAAGTATTAATTTAATTATGGCTAAATATGATAAGATGAAATTTATTACTTTATTTAATAAATTACAGTATGATAAACCGATTGATGAAGATAATATTGAATATGAATCATTTGCTGATTATTTAATAGATGATATTGATCTTTTAAAATTATCACCAGAAAGATTCAATTATTACAAGGAATTAGTATCTATTTTTAATAAAAATCCACAAATACTTTATAATATTCTAAAGAAATTTTATAGACATAAAGATGTTAAGAAAAATGAAGCTAAATATCTAAAACAATTAGCATATTATACTGAAGATAAATCTAAGAATAGTAATAGTTTGTCAGTGGCCTCACCACCCTCACAACATAGACCTCGATCAAAAGAAGAAAATATTAATGATATTGTTCAAGAATTTGAACCTAACGAAATACAGGCATTAACTACATTATTCAGTAGCAATACCGATAAAAACGCTATTGGAGTTCAAGGAGGAGGAGATTATAATGAATATGAATTTAGAGATATTCTTAAAAGTAAATATGATTTAAATAATATATCAAAATTGAATAAAAATATATATAGTGATGAAAAATCTTCTGAAAATGATTATTATAAAATAAATTCAAAACAAAAATTACAAAATATTAGCAATAAAATTGATAATTTTTTTAAAGAAGGAAAATCGGATATTCATAAAATTAAAAATGATATTAATAAATTTAACAATGATCCATTGAATCCGATAAATGAATTAGAAATAACATATGATGATAGATTGGTATTTATTATTTTAACATTTTTAATAAGATATATATCGTTATCTATAATAAAATGGTGTATTGATATAAATATAATTAAAACATTTAGTGATGGTTTTTTATATTATGCTATTATTTATTTAAGTATATTTTGGTTTATAGTATTTTTTGTAAATATTGAAAATAATATCCAAGTGGATTATATGAATTTTGATAATTTTATGAATAGTATTCGCTCAGTATTATATTATTATTATATGGGAACAAATGGTATTTCGAGATTACTTGTTCATTCATCTTTAATATTAGTATTATTAATTATACCAATTATACTAAATATTAGAAATAAAAAATCATACGATTATGAAGACGAATACAATGATGAAAACGAATTAATTGATTATGAAGAACGTAATAAATTAAACAAATCATTATCAACATTTACAATATATATATGGATATTAACGAGTATAATAGCTACAAAATATTAATAAAAGATATATCTATTTAATTTAGAGAACATATAATATATGGTTAATAGAAGAGTTATTGCATTAGATAATATAACATCAAATAATAATAAATATAAAAAATTATCTGATGGAACTGTTATTGGGACTAATATATTAAATGATTTATTTAAATATGCAGAACTAAATTTAAAAAAAAAAATATAAAATAGATATTAATAATTGGATAATTCATACAACAAGCATAAATAATAATACTCAAGAAATAGATGATGACAAATTAAGAAATATAATAAAATATAAATATCATGAAAATCAAAATTTACTTCAAATAAAAAGAGAAAATAATAATAATGAAATTGATAAAATAATTAATGAATTAGAAAATTACGTTAATATTGATATTAAATCATCAAAAAAATTAAAAAAATCCATAACATTCAATTCTATAATAAAATTTAAAGATGATAATAATATTGATATATATTTAACACCTAGAATATATGATAATGATGATCCTAAAGATATTGCAATAGCAGAAAATGATTTGATGATTTTAAATAAAATATTTAAAGAATCACATTCCAATTCAATTGATGATATGGTAATGAATAATTTTTATAAAGAAATAAATGATAAACTTAATAATATTAAAAATATTATGAATGAAAATAATGATGCAAATGATATTAAGTTAATAAAAGAAGATTTATATGACAAATTATATGCAATATATGATATAAAAAGATATCAAATAAATCCTAACACAGAAATAGATATCAAAAAAGAAATAGATACACGGGCGGAATCATATAATATTATAAATAATAATAAAATTGTTGGTGGTTATCTTCTTGAAGGAGATTCTGAAGAAATTATAGAAAAAATTAATCAAGATATAAAAAAAATTGAAAAACTTATTAAAGTGGTTGCATCAGATAATAATAAGAAATATGAAAATGATATAATTATGATTAAAAATTTAGCAAATAAAATAAATAGTGGTGTAAAAGAAATTTATAAAAAAAAAAATTTAAATAGTGCTTCAATATTAAAAAAAGATTTTATAAATAATAGAACTGAAAATATTAATAATTTAATAAATAAATATAAATCTTTTAAAGATAATATATTAGAAAAAATTAAAAACGATGATGATAATGATAATAAAGGCAAGGATTCTTCTTTTAATACTTCTAATTATACAATAAAAACAATAAATGATTTAAAAAATAATAATTTACAAGATGAATTTTCTTCATTAATGAATTATGTTCAAGGACTTAAAAATATATCAGGTGGTGGTAATACATTTGATAAAAAGGTTATCATTAATGACAATAAATATAGATTAGAACTATATAAAAAACTTAAATCTATATATATTGATTTAATTACAAATTATTTTAAAATCATTGATGAAGCTGGTAATGAAGAAGAAGAAACTTCTTTTTTATATGAGTTGGATTTAGAAAATAGTAATAGTACTATTATAAATAATACTTATATTAAATTTTTAAAATTAAATAATGATAAATTACAAAAAATAATGAGTAATAATGATAATCTAAAAGAATTAGTAATTAAAAAAAGTTCTCAATATAAAGATTTTAATGAATCTATTGAAAGTGAATATAAAATACTAATTAGTAATCTTGATGGTTATATTAAATCTATTAATCAAGAAGATAGTGAAGATGTAGATACGGCAGTAGATATAAATAATACTAAAAAAAAAACTAAAATTATTGAAAAAGATATTTATAATAAATTGAAGAATTTATTAACTACATTATACGATGAGAATGAAGCAAGAAAATCATATAATAAAAAAGAGATAACCGAAGATAAAATTAAAGAAATTAAAAAAAGATTAGATAATCATAATATAAATGAAAAATTTACAGATTTAAAAAGTAAATATAATGAATTAAAAGAGATTGGAAAAGATAAAACAGACAAAACTATTAATATTGATATAGAGAATGAATCTAATATATTAAAAAAGAAAACAAATATTTCTAAGAGAATTAAAATTTTAAATGATGCAAAACCAAAATTAGAAAGCTCTCTTGAAAAATTATTTACAATAGTGGAAGAATTAAATAAGTTAAATTTATCCGAATATGAGATGTTTGTTAAACAAATTCTATCATCGCATAAATTACAATTATTTTCTACTAAACAGGAAAGTACCAATCATACAATAATAAAATCTGTTACAAATGAGATTAATGAATTAGAAGAACAAAAAAAAAAATATGAAGAACAATCAAAGCTTATTGATAAGCAAAAATCGAGAGAAAAAAATAATATAATACAACCACAATATCGATTTTTCCCCCCGAATGATAATTCACAACCGACAAATGAAAATATTAAAGGTAAAAAGGGTGGAGCTGCAAATGAAAATGAAAATGAATATATTTATAATGTATCACTTGACGATGATAAAGAAATGTTTAAAAATAAAAATTCTCATATTAAAGATCTATTAATAAGAAATGATTCTAAAGAAGACGATAGATTAAAATATAATTTAGGTAATTTAATGGTTGAGTTAAAAAATAATGTTAAATATACAGAATCATTTGAAGAATATGGTGAAAAAAAAAAAGATTTTGAAACATCTTCTACTAATCTTAATATTAATAATGATTATAATGAACAAAATATTTATGAAACTTTATGGAATGATTACAATAGTGGTATAAATAATAGCAGTCAAAATAGAGCACATACTGCTATGTCAAATATCAGAGAAAACGAAAATTTGTATGGAAAAATATTGGTTAATAATTTAGATCCACAATTAGTACTTAAAATAAATTTCCAAGATAAAGCTATATTTTTATTATTAGTATTTATAATTAGAACAATATCTATTATTTTATTAGAATTTTTAATTGATAATAATATTATTAAAACATTACAAGGTTCTATTATATTTTATGGATTTATATATATGTTAATTTTATTTCTTTTGGTTTTCCTTGTAAATTATGATTCTTATAAACTTAGAATATTACTAAATTATTTAAACATACATATAAATTCATCAAATTTAATATTGCAAAATGTATTATTTATAATTTTCATATCTCTTGTATTTATTCTTGTTAAATCAGATGATATTCTTAAATATTTTGGTTCAATTTTAGATTATACTAATATATATAATAACATATATGATTATAGTAGTTATTTTGATAATGAATCAAAAAATAATTTAAGTCATAGTGAAAAATTAAAATTATTATATCGCATTGATATAATTTCGATGATTATATTTATATTTACAGGATTTTTAGTATTAGTTTTATAAAATATTCTTTTGGTAATAACTCATAATTATACTATATTGTGATTTATAATTTAATAGTTTAGCATTTATTAGGTCTTTTTTTTCTAAATTTTCATTATATATTGTTAGAATATTGTCTTCAATTTTTATAATATTTACCATAATATTTTCAGAATTACTTGTTTTTAATAAAATTTTATCAAAATTATTTATCAATTCCATATTAAAATTATTATATAATATTTTATCACCATTTTCAATAACAATGTCGAAAGTGTTATCATTATTACCATTAATAACTTCAATAATATTTATTCCATCAGATCCCATTTCTAAATCTTTATTGTTAAAATCTGTGAAAAATACTTGCCATTTTTTTTCAGATAATAATAATATGTCTTCATTTATTGGTTCCCATGTATCCCAATTATAGTTATTATCATAACTTGTGCTTGTATTTTTAATAATGTAATTTATTTTATTTGAATTTTTTCCATCAGTAATATTCATTGTTAAATAAGGTGTTTTACTTTTTATTATTTTTGGTAACAATAATTTAAAATGTTTTATGATATTGCGTTTCATATCTATATTGATAGAAAATGATAATTTATTTCTATTTGGCATTGTATCCCAATCTCGATTGTAACTATTTATTATAATATTTTTATATTTAATTTCTATTTTATCTTTTGATAATGATTCAATTTTTTCTAAAATTTTAATATTTATATCTGTATTATTCATTATTTTCTGATCTTGTTGAATAGATTGAACTTGTACAGTTTTTTGCATTTGTTTTGATGGTATTATTGAATTCACATAACTTCTTTTTTCTTCTAATTCTAAAACTTTGAGTAATAATTGTTCACTATCATATTTATCCTGATCTATTTCTTCTTTATTTTTAACTTCGTCAACAGGTAATTCGTTTTTTTTATTTATAATATTATCTAATTGTTCTTTGACTTTTGACAAGGATATTTTATTTAATTCCATAACTTTAACAACTTTATTTAATAATATAGCATCAGAACAAATAGAATTAATTGTACCAGCTATCATAGACATAATATTATCCGAATCTATATCAATTGAGCTATATTTGTCATTTATCATTTTTTCAGCAGCATTAAATATTATATTAACGTTTTTTTCCGACTTGAATTCGTTTATAACGCCCATTATTCTTAATTAAATATTATAGAAAATAGATAACAAAAATAACACATCATTTATTTAAATTTTCAAATTTTTATTTTTTAAATGCATTTTTAAATTGGGTCTATATAGATATTTTCTACTTTCTTCCATATTAACATCATTAATATTTTTATCATTAATAATATGATATATAAAATTACTATCTTCATATGGTGATGTTAACTTTAATTTTTTATATTTTATAATAGCGTTTAACCATCGTATTTGATAAGCCATTGAGAACATTCCACACTCTGTATTTTTCATTTGATGTCTTTTTTTATTACAAGTAATTTTAAATTCATTTTTTGGATATATAACTGATAATTGTTTTTTTATATTATTTATAAATTTAAGTATATATTTAGGAATATCTATAGCATTACTATCATAATAATGTGCACCAAATGATTTATTATTAGGATCAATTATAATAAATGTTGATGTCCAGTGAGATCCATTTTCATCGTGTTTATCTAAATTCGTAATTAATCCCATATATTTAATACCTTTTCTATTATATTTCTTAACATCAAGTGAACATATATGACTATATAAACATCTACCAAATTTATCCTCTTCTGAAAAATCAATAGGAAATACACCTAAAAATGCATAAAAGTATTTTTTATCATTATTATATTGAATCATAACATCTTCAATATCATAATTTGATAACCATTCTATAGGATTTTTATACCACTCAATAGGCATTTCTGGTCTTAATTCTGTTTTTTCAATTAATTTAATATTTTCACGCATTTTAGAATCCTTAGCTAAACGTCTAATAACACCAGGCCAGCACCAATATTGTTTATCATCACATATTGATTTAATATTATTATTTAATAACTCGGATAACTTCTTAGAAGTATATGTTGTTTTATATTCAATTTTATTTTTTCTGCAACTATTCCATGTGTTTATAAGTTTTATCAAAGATGATTTTTTAAATAATGATGGAGTCTTTGAATTCGAAGGACTATTATATTTATCTTTATTTGTTACCATATTTTTATTATATTTATAATTATACCTACCATATACAAAGATAAATAATATTATTTCATATGTAATTAAATATGTATAAAAATAAAAATTGATATATATATAAAGCAAATTAAATTTTAAAACAATGGGTATTAATGAAGATTTACGTTCATTCATTAATAAACATAAGGTTGAAAAGGGGAAACCCTATACCAATACAAGCATAGGATATCCAAAAGTAAGTCTTTATATTCCCGAAGAATCCTATGAAAAATTTATTAATTTATATAGTTTATCAATTACGAATGGTACGGCACTTTATTTTACTGAAAAACCTACAGAACCAAGTCCACTACGCGTTGATTTAGATTTTCGCTTCACTATACCTGATGATAAATCAGGTATTTATAGTTCCCATAATTCCAACTCATCTTTAAATAACAAGAAGATATATGATAGAGTATATACATCTGAAAATATATTTAAAATTGTTGATGCATATTTCAATATTATAAGTAGTTTTTTAGAAGTTAAAGAAAAAGATGCTATTGCATATGTTATGGAAAAACCAAACCCTGTTGAATTTAGAAATAAGCTTAAAGATGGAATACATATTGTATTTCCTAATATAATTGTTAATAACAATGCCCAACATTTTATAAGAAGAAAGATATTAGATATGGCTTCTGATATTTTTAAGGATTTACCAATCTGTAATGATTTTGAATCAATTGTTGATAAAGCTATTATTGATTCTAATTGTTGGCAAATGTATGGAAGCCGAAAACCTGATTGTGATGTATATAGAGTTTCTTGTATTTATAACTATAAAAATTCCACTACCAATAAAGTTAATTACGAACTTAATGCTACTGATGAAATAGAATTCATTAAAATATTTTCAATGATTAAACGCGGTGATTATCCAGATATTGTCAAAGAAGAATTTAAAACAGAAATTAGTCAATATAGCAAACATATATTACCAGCAATTGATCAAAAGCTAAAAAGCAAAGTCCAAAATAATATTTTCGGAAAATCTTTAAATGTTAACAGAGCATATGTTTCTGATGATGAATTAGTATTTGTTAAAAGATTAGTTACAGAATGTTTAGCACCTAGTCGTGCCGATAATTATACTGATTGGATTAATTTAGGCTGGGTATTACGCAATATTGATTATAGATTGCTTGAAATGTGGATTGAATTTTCTAAAATTAGCAGTGCATATATCGAAGGTGAATGTCAGCAACTTTGGGATAAGATGCGTAAAGATAATATGGGTTTGGGAACTCTTAGATGGTGGGCTAAACAAGATAACTCTATGAAATATAATAATGTAGTTAATACAGCTATCGTTAAATATATCGATGATGCTCTCGGGAGTGATGGTGCACATTTTGATATTGCATGTGTTGTCCACGCAATATATAAAGATGAGTTCAAAGCTATTACTAAAGATGTTTGGTATAAATATGATAAACAACATCATCGATGGGCGAAGGGTAGAGAAGGTTTGGAATTGCGTAAATTATTGAGTATTGATATTTGTAAAAGATTTATGGAGAGGAGTAATTATTATAATGAATATAGTGACGATCCTATACAAAGAGCTATTAATGATGAAAAAAGCAAAAAATGTTTAAAGATTGCAACGCAATTAAAAAATTCTAGCTTTAAAGATTCAATAATGAAGGAATGTAGGACGCTATTTATTGATGATGGTTTTGAAGAATTACTTGATAGTAGGTCTCATCTAATAGGCTTTGATAATGGTGTATATGATCTCAAAATGCATATGTTCAGAGATGGTATGCCAGATGATTATATTTATTTATCAACAAAAATAAATTATACAAACTATAATCCCGATTGTCCAGAAATTGTAGAAATAAATGACTTTTTATGTAAAATATTTACTAATAAAAATCTGAGAAACTATGTTATGGACGTATTAGCATGTATTATTGACGGAAGTATTGCACAAGAAAGATTTTATATATTTACTGGACATGGAAGTAATGGTAAATCACGATTATTAGATCTTATTCAAAAGTCCATTGGTGAATATTATTGTATTTTACCAATTGCTCTTTTGACTCAAAAACGCGCTGCAAGTAATGCTGCACAAAGTGAATTAGAAAGAACAAAAGGTAGACGATTTGCTGTAATGCAAGAACCAAGTGAAAATGAAAGATTAAATATTGGACTTATGAAAGAACTTTCAGGACAAGATAGAATTCTTGTTAGAACCCTATTTAAAGAGCCTTATGAATTTAAACCACAATTTAAAATGATATTAACTTGTAATGAACTTCCAGAAGTACCAAGTGATGATGGTGGAACATGGAGACGTATCAAAGTATGTAACTTTTCAAGTCGTTTTTGCGAAAATCCTAATTTAAATAAAAATGAATTCCATATGGATTTAGAATTAACAGATAAGTTTGATCGTTGGAAAGAAGTATTTATCTGTATGCTTATTGAAAGACATAAAACTATTAATCCATCTTCTATTACAGAACCATGTGAGGTTAGAGTTGCGACAGAAAGTTACAAACAAAATAATGATATTATCGGACAATTTATTAATGAGAGGATTATTATTGATACCGAAATTAAAGAACCGAGAGTCACTATTGCTAAGCTTTATAATGATTTCAGGATTTGGACCGTATCTAATGTTATAAAAGGTAAAAAATGTCCTGATAGAAATCAACTCAAGGCATATTTTGAAAAAATATTAGCAACACCATATGATGTTAGAGGTTGGAGGGGGATTGGTTATAGACAAGATGAAGATGATGATGAATATTAAATTTCAACTGGAGTTCTACGATTGTTATTACTTTGTTTAAATTCCATTAGCTTTTCTAAATCTTTTTTAATTTTTTTTTCATTATCATCTTTAATCTTATAACGTGTTGTAACTATATTACTTTCTTCTTTTTTATTTTTATTATTGCAATTACAACAATTATTTATATTTAGTATATCAGTAATAAATTCTTTAATGTCAAACATTATGATAGTATATTATTTACATTTATTGAAATCATTTTTTTAATAAAAAATGATTATCATATAAAATTTATAATTTTCTTATAACTAATATAAAATGGAATTCTGCGAAATTTGTGATAATATGCTATATGTTAAAACAAATGAAAATAAAAAATTGGTTAAGTATTGTAAACATTGTCTATTTGAAAAAATAGAAACAGTTAATTCTGCTATTAGAATTTCACATACTATGTATAGTGAAGATGATTTACTTTATAACCAAAATGTTAATAGATATTTGCGTTTTGATCCTACTTTAAGAAGAATTAGAGATCCGCATATCAATTGTCCAAATAGCGATTGTAGTTCAACCCCAGATAATAATCAGGTAATTTATATTAAATATGATTCTAAAAATATGAAATATTTGTATGTTTGTGAAACTTGCGGAGATACTTGGAAACAAAAATAAAAAATTGATTTATGCTTTTAAAAAATAACTATTAAAATGCTAACAATTATTATTAATTTAATTATAATTTTGAATACATTTGCAAATTGTTATATGAATTCTTGTATGTCTATTTATGATAAATCATATCAAAACGCTAAAAAAGTTTCTTTGTTTGATAATTCATATTTAGATATTAGACCAAAAAATAGAATTATTTTAACAGATGAACGATTTTGTGAAATTTGTAAGAAAAAAATAAATGTTAAAAGAGAAATTCCTTATAATTGTACAATTCCTTTGGGTTGCCCTTTTAGTAAAAAAAAATATTAGACTAACAATAAGTAATAATGGAAAATAATATTTACGCAGAAATAATTGCTACAATTGCGGGAATATTATCAACAATGGCTTTTATACCACAGGCTTATAAAATTTTCATAACTAATCAAACAGAAGATTTAGATTTTTTTACATTTTTATTATTAGCAATAATATACTTCTTATGGGTTATATGGGGAATATTACTAAATAGTTATAGTATTATAATATTCAGTATAATACAATTATTTCTAATATTATATATAACTATGAAAATTTATAAGAATTTTAATGGAAATATAAATTATAATTTTAGAGAATATATATCTAAATTTAAATGAATTATTAATTAAGTAACTTTTTATCGTATATCAAGTATATAATAATTATATATAGCTAAAATATAAAAATAGTCTTCTAAATGTGAGTCTCATCTGGAATATCATTTTAATTTTTTTTATTATATTAATTAATTTTTATATAAAATAAAAAAATGATATTAATATAATAGAATTATATTAATATATGTCTATTTCATACAAAGCAAATCATATTGAAGATGTTACAAAAACAAACGAATCATTGAGTAAAGATAAAATATCAAAACCTATTATGACTGTCTATGAATTTGATAAAATTATAGGAATTAGAAATCAACAATTATCATCTGGTGCAACACCATTTATTTCAAATATTAAAAATGTTTCTAGTAATATGGAATTGAGACAAGTTGCACTTGAAGAGTTGAGACAGGGTAAACTACCATTTATTGTTGAACGCGAATTACCTAATAAAAAAAAAGAGTATTATAGAGCTCGTGATTTGGATTTAGTTGCCGTAAGAGATCGTATGAGATAAATTTGAACTTTTAAAATAAAAAATTGACTTTATATCTTGTTTTTTTAAATTATCCAAAATGACCAAGTTATTTGCTATCGCCATCTTAGTCTTCGTCGCTTCTATTGATGCTAGTATTATAGGTATTAATAGGGGTAGTTCTTGTAGTTGCAGTCATAGTATCCAGAAAGAGATTGAAGATGTTGTCAATAAACATAATAAAATTTTTGATAATTTTAATAAATTGGCAGAGTTTGTTACAATGATAAATTGCAATCCAGGATTCTCATTTAATTATAATAATTCGATAATTGATACAAAAACTATTAAATGTTACAAATGTCCTGAAAATCACTATCGTACAAATAATAATTCTACATGCATTCATTGTCCTGAAGGATATGTTTCTCACGAGGGAAGCATTAAATGTAAAAAAGTTTGCCAAATTGGAAGCGTAGTGGGTAATAATAAATTTGCAAAAAATCGCAATAGTTGCAAAAAATGTGACAAAGTCAATAGAGAGTATATGCCTTATTACAATAATGCCGATAATTGTTTGGTATGTCCCGTAGGTTCTGTAATTAAGCTAAATAACAAGTGTGAAAAGTGTCCGATTGGACATTATGAAAAAAATAATAAGTGTATTGAATGTGATCCTGAAACATATAACGATATTGAAGGAGTTGCACAATGTATGGTATGTAATAATCATAAAGCAATTGCATATAATAGCATGGGTGGAACTAATTGTAAAGATAGTAATTTATTTAAAATGGTTGATAATATTAATAAATATATAGATATTGATATTATGACTAAGCCAATTGTTTATGGAGTGCAAATTGGAAGCGCGATTATATATAATAATCGCAAAATAATTCAGCAAATATCAACGATTGGTACTTTTATTGGATATGGTGTTTCTGCGATTATTAGCAATTAATTTGTTTTCTAAATATTTATATGTGTTTATTTTTATATTTTGAGTACATAATTTTTTTTATTATTATTTATATTATAATATAAAATATATAAATTTTTTGAAAATTATGTACTCATTTTTGTTTTATCTCAACACATCTTAAAAGTATGTTTATTGAGTTAAAGTTGTATTAATAAATAATATATTATAAAAACAAATACCCTTATAAAACTACAAGATAACTAAATCTAATAGAATATATCCTTCAACAAAATAATTGTTATGATAAAAATAATAAACACTCTCAGTGGGGCTCGAACCCACGACCACATGGTTAAAAGCCATGCGCTCTACCGACTGAGCTATGAGAGCATATTATATGGGTTATTTTTTACCCATGATATATTATATTTTTTTATTCTTATATATTTTTTCATATTGTTTAACAGTCATGTAATTATTATTTTTTTTTACATATTTTTTACGATCACCTCTAAATTTATAAACATTCATATTTTTTCCATTTATATTTTCTATAGTTTTATTATAATTTATATTTTTTAATCCACCTTGATATTTATTTGGAACATGGTAACTTGGTGGTGTATAAATATTAACTGGATTCTCTAATATAATGTTATTATTTGTCATTTGATTAGGGTCTTGTGTCATTTGATTAGGGTCTTGTGTCATTTGATTAGGGTCTTGTATAATTTGATTAGGCATTTGTGTCATTTGATTAGGCATTTGTGTCATTTGATTAGGCATTTGTATCATTTGATTAGGGTCTTGTGTCATTTGATTAGGGTCTTGTGTCATTTGATTAGGCATTTGTGTCATAATAGATTGTTTTAATTCTTGAGGTAATAAAGTAGGTATATCTTTGTCATTTCTTTTTAATTTATTACTTTTATTATTAGTTGATTTATATAAAATAGTATTTATATAATCTAATTTTTCATAAATATAATATATAATACTATGTATATTTTTTAACTCTTCACTGGATAAGTTACATCCAACTATTTTAGATGTTCCCATAATAATTCCTTTACTCTATTGCTATTATTTTATAATATTAATTTTTCGAAATCATTTATATCTAAAATATTTATTTTTAATTCATTCGCCTTATTTATTTTTCCAGTTTTTTCATTTTTATCTTTTACAATTAGGTAATTTGTAGTTTTAAAAATTGATGTAACAATTTTACCACCACTATTTATAATTATATTTTCGTAATCTTTATTTCTAAATCCTGAAAATAATACTTTCTTATTTTTAAAGATTGAAATTATTTTTAAATTTTCATTAGAATTAGTAACACTCTTACATTTTATTCCTAAACTATCATAGAAATTATAAAATTTTGGTAAGTTTTCAATAAAAAGTTTAGCACTTATTTCAGCAATACCATCAACTTTCATCAAATCTTCTATATTTAAATTTAAACTTTTTTCACGGTTTATTTTATCATCTATCAGTAAAAAAGGGTATTTATCTGTTATTATCTTTATTTTTTTATTGCTAAAACCTCTTCCTAACATATTTGAAGCATCCATTAAGACAAGACAATCTAAATCTTTAATTTTTGCTAGTGATTTTAGAATATTATCTGCACTTTTATCTTTAAAACCTTCTATTTTTAATAATTCTGTTTTAGTAATATTAATTATATCTTTTAAATCTATATAACCAGATTTATATATTCTAGTAATATTACCAGGTCCCATATTATCAATATCAGCAGTTTTCATGAAATAAGTTATATTTTTAATATCACAATCAGCATTTCTTTCATTACTTATTTTAATAATATCAACATGTGTATCATTCCATTTATAATCCTCTTTTTCTATTCCTGGCATATTAGGTTTACCAGAAGCAGATGGTGATAATACAGTTTGTATATGTGGAATTACATTACCTGATCGAATAATTATTATTCTAGATCCTGTGCCAATTTTATTTTTTTCTATATATCCTGCATTGAAACCAGTAGCTTGTTTTATTTTTACATCATCAAGTAATATTTCATCAAACTTAACAATTGGTTTCATATACTTATCCTTAGAAATATTCCATTCAACTTCTTTAACTACTACTTCAACTTGTTCTAAAGTATGAATGGATTTGAATGCGAATGAATGTTCGGGATTTTTTCCAAGAATAATATTATAGTATTTACTAATATCACATATTACAATACCATCTATAACATATTTATTCATTCTTGATGATTCAAGATTTTCAGATAATATTTTTAAGTTAATATCAGTTGTAACAATATTATTTACAATATTGTAATTTAATTTAGATAATTCATCAAGACCATTAGCAATTTTTGGATATATCATTGTATAAGCAACAAAATCAATTGAATTTAATAAATCTTTGTTCAAAATCTTTGAATTTATAGCACCACTCACTGTATTACGTGGGTTAGATAATGTACTATCTTTTTTTTTTAACTTATTCCAATTATCTTTTGAAATTATAAATTCACCCCTTACAGATAAATTATCGTTGAGATTTTTAATATTTGGAAATCCCTTAATATATTCGTATAAATGTGTAACATCCTGTCCTTCATTACCGTTTCCACGAGTATATAATTTTATATTTTCTTCATTACCATTATTTGTATATGTAATTAAACCACTTACACCATCTAATTTATCACTTATTAAATATGGACCTGGATATTTCTTTTTATATTTAGTAATTTCCTCTTCACTATCCTTTATTTTATTTTGGGACCCCATGTAATAAGGTAATTTTACTTTATTATCAACATCAGCTCCTACTCTTTGTAGGTAAGGATCTTTAGGGTATTTTTTGCGAATATAATCCTTTATAATATCATATATATCATCTGTTAACCTTGGAACTCCACTATTAAAAAATGCAACATCAGCTTCTTTTAAAACATTTATTATATCTTTTTTCTTACTTGCTTTAATAAAATTTAGAGGTTGTGAATTTATTGAATTATAATCATAACTCATTTATTCAGAATGGATATATTTCTATTTATATGTCATTTTTTATATAAAAATTATAATTTATTAATACTTAATTGAAGATGTTTAAATTCTTAACTATGTTTGAATACATTTATTCAAATGACAATAATACTGTAAATAATCAAACACCTATTATTAATCTCGATATTGATTGATAAATTATTTTTCTATAATTAATTTAATATGAATAAGTTTTTTGGTCATTCATTATTTATAGCAATATTTGCTATTTTATTTTCAATGTTAGAAATTGAAATAGAAGGTAAAGATGGTGGTTGGGCTAAAAATATACCAACATCTCCTTCGGGAATTGGTATATTTACAAATTATCATATTATAATGAATATAATAATAATATTAGTTGTATCTTATTCTACTCTTTTGTTAACAGAAAATATATATGTTATAATTTTTTTTATCATATCGTGGTTTGTTATAGAAGATTTTTGTTGGTTTGTATTAAATCCTTATTTTACAATTGATAAATATACTAATAATGATATATGGTGGCATTCCAATCAAATATGGATATATAATATACCAATGCACAATATATTATCATTATGTGTAATTTTATTAATAATGTTTCTAAACGAAGATATAGATTTATTATATAATTTTTTATTTATGATAATTATTGTTATCGTTTTAATATCAATATCTCCTTATTATCATAAATGGTATTTAGATACACATTATAAAAATTGATTATTTAAAAATAATAATAAAGTAAAATCAATAATGTTGTCCAAAAATATTGATTTAGATAATACTACTTTATTAAAGAAATTGTGTTCGGATATTATAGATTATCATAAGATCAATAATCATGAAATATCTCTATATAATTATGTATCATTATTCATAAATAATTTAGATATTGATAATAAAAATGAAATATTAAAAGAATATTCAGAAAAATGTATTAATAAAAATATTTTAGATAAACTAAATAAATTTGACGGAGATCAATTAACTATTATATGTTACACTTTAATATCTAACTAGGAAATACTACATTTACTTTATATTTTGAAATCATTGACTTTAATTAAGTCAAATGATTTGAATATATTTAGATTATATTGGTTTCTTATTATTATTATATGGTGAAATATTTTATGCTTTATTTTTAAATGAGTGGAAAAATATTACAAGAATGACTAATTGAATAAATATAATATTAAGAATATATTTACCTATTATATAAGTAAATATGTCAGGTACTATAGGTTCATCAAGTATTTCATTTAGTAGTATAGTAACAGCATATAATAATGTAAGAACGACAGATCTTTCAACAAGCACTATAAGTATGAATGATTTTAGAAATAAACCTTTTACAGATGGTACGACTGTACCAGGATCGGGAGCTATTAGTATAAATTCTGATTTTAAAGGTAAAACATGGCAAACAGATATTGCAATTGCACCTACATTAAGTGTAGATTATGTTTCAAGTTGGTCATATACTGGATCTGGAACTGCCAGTTCACCTTATGATGGATATTCTACTAATAATAATTCCAATAATTCAACAGCGACGTTGAGGTGGGTAGTAAATGGTAATGGTAAAGTATATATATATTCATGGGTTGCATCTGAGACTAATTATGATTTTGCTTATGTATTTGTAAATGGTTCTGTTAAATGGAATAGAATTTCTGGTAATAACAAGACTTATAATTGGACACCACATAATGTAACTAATGGTCAGAAAATTGAATTTAGATATACAAAAGATTATTCTGTCCATAGATATACTGATAAACAAAGAATGCAAATATATACAACTACTTAATTAATAAATTTTTATTAATTTAATTATTTTGATTCTAAATTTACTAAACGTTTTAATACGCATTTCATTTTCCTTTAATAAATTATTATTATTTCTTAATTCGACTATTTGTTTTTGTTGTTATTTTATTTCTCAATACCATATATGAAACATTATGGTGTGATTATAAAACTTATACCGTTAAGTATTATTAAAATAATAATTAAAATAAAAATAAAAATAAAAAAAATGATTAGTTTTTTTATAATATCATTATAGTTATATGGTGGGATATACTAAAAAATCATTAAAAGTTTTTACAATTGGTAATGATACTCTTAATTTAATTGAATATATTAAAGTTTATCAAGATTTTACAAAAAAAGATGAAAACTTTAAAAATATTATTTATAGATTAATTTTTGAAGATGAAGAATATAATAATTATTCAAATGTTAATATAGTGTGCGAATATGAATTTATGAAAACTCTTGAATTATTTAAAACTAAATATAATGAAGACTATTATATTGATTTGGAAAAACCAGCAAAAAATACATATCAAGATTTAGCATATTTTATAATTTTAACATATTTTAATTTAAATGACGATAATCATTTTAAAAATAATAATAAATAATAAAAAATTTAATACAATATATTTGTTAATTAAATATTGATTTATATAAATATGTTTATATATATATATATCCTTTATAATAAGTTATTAATAGTAAATACTCATTATACTAACTTCTAATTCTCGAAGCAGTAAATGGTGCTGAATTATTAATAGGATCTATATTATTCATACTATCCATTCCGTGATTTTGAATAATAGGAACATTATATATTTTCTTTATTACACTTTGAATACTTTGATCATGTCTGTTATCTTTGAAATATTCTTTTTGTTTTTTATTATAATTATCAGTAAATAATAATATATTATCTTCAATAACATTATACCATTTATTAATAATTTCGATAGATTTAGGTTTTTTACATATAATTTGAATACCTGACAATATTTGTGGACTATCTATTATATCTGTATTATCTTTAACATTAAAATAATCAAATACTTCTTGAATATTCCATTTTTTTTCTTGATAAAACAAATTAGTATATTGAAATCCCAATATACCTGTTTTATGGTTTTTAACTATTTCTATATATCTATCAAATTCTTTTTTATTATTTTTATTAATAGTACAACCACTATCAATATAAACTAAAATATCATTGTCATTTAAATTATCTAAATAGGTTTTAATAAAATATGGTTTCCATATCCAATATCCACCACCTCTTGGTATATTTAATATTTCTTTATATTTATTATAAAAATCTATATCATAATCATTATGTGTAAAATATTTTACTTGATTAAACCAATTAGAATCTTTTGCTTCTTGACATATTCTTTCGCGTGATTTTTTATATTTATAATCTCCATATGTTATAAAATGTATATTATATGACATTTGATATTTTCATATATATAAATATTAGATGCTTAAATAATAAATAATGTATAATTTATTTTTAGAATATTTTGAAAATAGTAATAAAACAAGAGATGATGAAGTATTGAAAGCAATACATAATAATATTAAATTGAATATATTTGATAAAATATATATTTTTACAGAAAGTCTTACAATAAATATATTTAATCCCACCGTAGAAATTATAAAAATAGATGAAAGAATGACCTTTAAGAAAATGTTTGAATATATAAATGAATTATCTTGTAATGATGATATTAATATAATGTGTAATAACGATATATATTTTGATAATACTCTATTAAAATTAAAAAATTATGATCTTAATAATAAATTTTTAGCATTATTGCGTAGAAATGTATTAGAAGATGGAAACAGTGAATTTTTTGAGTTTGAAGTAAATGATTATTTTAAACGTGTAGGTCATAGAACAGATTCACAAGATGCTTGGATTTTTAAAGGAAATATTAAAGTTCCTCATAATTCTAACTTTTATTTTGGTATTGTAGGTTGTGATAATCGTATTATATTTTTAATGGAAGAATTAGGTTATAATGTTTTAAATACTTGTTATGATATATATATATATCATTTACATTTAACTAATGTAAGAAATTATAATGATTCTGATCGTATTAGAGGAAAATGTAATTATGATCTTAAACCCCGATATTTATTATAATATATTTGAATTATTTTTTTAAATGGTTTATCATTATATTTGGATAATTTGAAAAATCCCACATATATCTAATATTTCACTTAGATTTAACCCATTTCGCATTTAAAATTACAATATAATTATGTCGTCAAAAATTATAAAAAAATATATTATATTTTTATATATAATGGAAAAAGTTAATGTAATTATTCCAACTTTCAATAGATTCAAATATCTATTAAATACAATAGAATCAATTAAAAAACAAACCTATATTAATTTAGAAATTATTGTAATTAACGATAAGTCAACACAAAAAGAATACTATGAATATGACTGGGATGCAAATAATATAACAATAATACATTTGGATCAAAATTCAAAACAAAAATTTGGATATGCTTGTCCAGGATATGTTAGAAATAAGGGTATTGAAATATCAACAGGTAAATATATTGCATTTTGTGACGATGATGATATATGGTTCCAAAAAAAAATAGAATTACAAATAAATGCAATGAAAAAATCAGGATGTAAAATGTCTTCTACGGATGGATTAATTGGAAATGGTGTTTATGATGTAAATAAAAATTATAAAAAATATAATGCAGAAAATTTTTATATAACTCTAAGAAATATCTATAGAAGAATAGATAGTGATTTACTTGAAAACGGATTTCCTAAAATTTGGACACAAGATTTCTTAAAAATTCATAATTGTATAATCTGTAGTAGCGTTTTAATTGAAAAGAATATATTAGATAAAATTAATAATTTTAAAAATGTAAATATTGGTCTTGAAGATTATGATTGTTGGTTAAGAGCATTAGAACACACAGATAGTATTTATATAAACGATGTTTGTTTTTATTATGATAGTAGGAATTGATATGGACAAAATCCTCGTCATTTAGATATTAACAAATTGATATAATATCGTTATAATAGTTTGTTAATAAATTGTATGAATTAAATTTAACTTCTAAGACAAAATCCTATATATCTAATATTTTTCTCAGGTTTAAAACCCATATATGATTTTACTTTGTCTGGGAACATTTCATAAATTCCTTCAAGAAATATATGATGATAATCACCTGTTGTTTTTACTGCATTATTTGCTTCTATTATTACATCTAAATATGTTGCATTTTTATATTTTTTACTAATATAATTAAAACCATCTATTGCACCGAAGTAATTGCTCCAATTATCAACGAATATTATAGTACTATCTATATTTAAATTATCGAATAAATATGAATCCATAGAATATGTAATATTATCATAATGAATTAAAATATGATTAGGGTTATAATTATCAATAAATGATCCATCAATATACAAATATTTTAATTTTCTATTTAGATTTGTTACCTTTGATGTAGTTAATTTAAAATCTTTTTCAACCGAATCAATAGTATATCCAAAAATTTTATCAATAATATCATCTGGTAAAATATCTAAAAAAATCATTTAGTATAATTACAAAAGATATATATCATTTTTTTATTAGTTCTTAAATCTTATTCTTAAAAGAAGATTAAATATTATGAAAATAATAATCAATTGATAGTAATTTAATAAATATTATTTAATTATTATAAAAATGAATAAATACTGTTAGTATTTTTACGTTTTGACAGAATATATTGAGGTAATAATTAACAGGGTTTATTTAAAAGGATAATTAGATTCAATTATATTTATCGAGTTCTATTACGTCGAGTAGGTGATTTTGTTCGTTTTTTACCCTTTCCACCTTCCATATCTAATTCGTGATTACCACCTCTTGATCGTAATGTTTTTCTTATTGTTCTTTTATTAAGCTTTCCACCTTCCATATCTAATTCATGATTACCACCTCTTGATCGTGATACACTTCTTGATCGTTTTCCACCTCCTAAAAGTGATGGGAAGTTATCATCTTCATCTAATTCCCCTTCACCACCTCTGGTAGTTCGGCGTTTAACTCTGTTCTTCTTGGGTGAAGCTTTAACTTTTTTAGCTGCTTTCGCTGCTTTCGCTGCTTTCGCTACTTTCGCTACTTTCGCTGCTTTCGCTTTTTTATACAAAGTCAAACCCATCATACGACCCTTTGATTTAACATATTTTTTTGTTGATCCTGTCTTTGAATATATAACCTTTTTAACTCCCGAAATACTTTGTTTCATAGATTTTCCCGACGCGCTTTTACAAATTTTATAAATAGACATTAATAGTACTACAATAATTATAGATAATAAATTAAAATAATTAAGAAAAAAATATTTTCATTTATTTCTATTTTTTAATGATGGTCTTATCGAATGAGTTTCAAATTATGAATTATCATAATTTTTTTATAAATTTAAAAAGATTAAATCTTCTATTTCATTTTTTTATGAAATGTAATAAACCAATTTTGCATTTCCCAAATTATATCATATTTTATATTAAATTTTTTTGCTAATGTTTCAATACTATTAAAGTCATGAATATAATAGTATCTTTTAATTACATTATTTTTATTAAGTTTCCAGTCAACATAATTTGGACCAACAATAAAATCACGTGTATCGCTTTTATTATTACCATTTTTATTATAAGATTTTTCATGTGACCAAAAAGACACAAGTAATTTTCCTCCTGGTTTAAGATGCTTTAACATTATATCAATTGCAATTTGTTGTTCATTTATTGTTTCTAAATGATGTAATACAGCTATAGATATAATTTTATTATAATTTTCATTTAAATTAATATTCAATATATCATTATAAAAAACATCAAGATCCTTTTCTTTACAAATATTTAGTAATTTCATTGAAATATCAAAACCTTTACATTTGTAACCTAATGCTTTTGCATAAATCATATTTTTACCATTTCCACAACCACAATCAAGTAAAGTTTCATTTACATTTGTATTATTTAAGAATTCTTTGACACAATTCCATATTCTAACGCGAGATGTATCAAATTCTTTGTAAATAATATCATATTGGTCAGCAACTAATTTATTATGATTATTCATATAACATATTTATAACGTTATATTTTTTTATATATAATCGGCTGAACGACTTAAATCTGCCTTAGGTACTTCGATAACATCATATGGTTCCTTATTAAGTAATGGTGAATTAAATGTTAATTGTTGGGGAATATCATAAACATCTCTAAGTCTATGACCGACAACATTTTCATTATTAATACTTATTTTAAGATCATTTGTATTGTCTGTTGGTATAATATAAAATTCTGAAAAATGTCTATCTTTTTGTCTAGAAAATAATTTCCAATTATTATTTCCTGAATCTTTTTCATCAGAAGTACTTGTAATATAAGCAACTAATCTAAATGTATCACCTGTTTCTTGTGTGTTAACATACATTCTTCTTTTATTAATATTATTTGCTAGATTAGTATGAGATCGTGTATCTCCGCGATTTAAAGGTGGATACAGATCATCTTCTAATACTTTACGATCTCTTGAAATTGTATCTGAATCATTTTTAATATTTGTTGTAGATTCACGTAATTTATTAAATTCATCGATTGACATACATATTTTATTACTAGGCAATTTTTCTTCTTCTATAGATTCTTCAGTGGAATTCATTGATTGATAAATTAAATAGCTAATTATAATAGTTATTAATAAAAACACAATTAATAGTAAATATGGCAAAAATTTATTTAATATAGGCATTTAAATGTATCTACTATTATGTAATATAAATATGTAGAAAATAAAAATTATATAAAAAGATGACGCATTATATAAATAGCTTACAGGCGCTACTAAAACAAAAACAAACAATGCAATCACGATATAATAAAAGATCCAATTTTGATGAACTTCGTAAGAACGAGCTAACATCAAGAGCAGGATTTGGTTGGGAAGAAGGTGAAGAAGAAAAGCTTCTTTCAATGCGTCTAGAAAAATCTTCATATGACGATATTGCTGGAGAACTCAAAAGAACAATTCGTAGTATCCAAACCCGACTATATCAACATATTTGCAAACAAGTTGAATGTGAATCTATGGATGAAAAAGAATTTCAACATAAGTTTGGCGTCTCAGATGAAGAACTATCTGAATTTAAAAAGAAAAGAGATGAACATCAAAATAAAATGGCTTCCCGTAAACGTAATACTCGTACATCACGAGATACTTCCCGTCCATATATTCCATATGATACTACACGTAATGCCAGTTATGATATCCGTAATGAGTTAAATGTCCTTCGCCAAGAAGTTCGTGAGCTACGCCAAGAAGTTCGCGAACTTAACCGTTCTTAATTATTTAATAATGATGTAAATATTGAAGCAACATTCAATAATGCATCTATTTTCCCAAGTTCATATTTAATTATATCTTTATTATATTTATTATCATTATTTTTATCAAGATTTACTATTAATGTATCATTAATAGTTGATATTTGAATTTGTTTAATATTAGAAACATCAATTACAATATTAGATAAAATCAAGTTTTTAGCAATTAATTCTTCATTATCAATAATTGTATTATTATTTTTAATATAAATAGTGACATCACTATTTGTTTTTTTCAAAGAAGACTTATTAGTTGATGTAATAAGATTGTCAATAAAATTATTAATGTCAATTGTATTATTATTTTTCATACTTTTTTTAAGATGTCTGACACTTAAAAGATAGTTCTTATAAATAATTCTTTGACTACAATCTATTTTTTTGTTACTTTTTAATTTTGTAGTTAATATTGATTTTTTTCTTAAATTTAACAATGGAGCCTTTATATAACAGTATACTATTTGAATTGTAGAAATAACTATAAGTATTAGTAGTTTTGTCTGCATTATTACAATATCTTAATATAAAATTATAAAGTTAATCAATTTTTATTTAAGATAACTTCTTTTATAATATTATATATCTTGGAATTAATATTTGAATAAATATATATTTTGATTTTATTATTTGATAACATTTCGATATATCCTATATTATTATTACTATATGGATATCTATAATTAAAATATAATATAAACTTGTTATTTTTTTCATAATTTTCTATGTAAAAAGTAGTAAAATATTTTAGTTCAGGAAGCTCTTTTTTAAGTTTTTTAATCTTTTGTGTAATAATTTTAGCTTTATTGCTTAATACCGTATAATAATTTTCTTTATTCATTTTAGTAATTTATAAAATATAAATAGAATATTATCATTTTTTTATTTATTAAATTTTGCAACTCTCCCTTTGTTTTTTTTTTCTCTTCTTGCTGTTGTGATTTGTTTTTTATTTAACTCACTTATAGTGATAGGTGTTTTTTCGGTTACTCTTATAGTTGGTCTATAAATATCGCTTGTTTTTTTATATCCTATTTCTCCGTTTTGATTTTTCCATTTTTCTTTAAACCATCTCGCTAAACCTTTTTTATATGTTTTATTTCCTATATATGCATCTTTTGATTTATATTTTTTTTCGTAAGCTTTTTTATATTCTTTAACCAATAATCCACTACGATAAGCAGAATGTGTAGGATATTTATTATAAATATACTTTTTAACATTATTATATAACTTTGAATCTTTTGGTAAATTAGTCATTATTTTCTATATAAGTAAAATTATTTAAAAATTGATTATACATAACTATATATTGTTTATACCATTTTTCAATAATGAACGATGAAGATATTTGGAATTTATTTGATGAATTCAAAAAGGAAGATGAAATTGGTATAAATGATATGTGTATTATAAAATGTTTATGTGGAAGTGAAGATTTTATTACAGAGGATAATATGAATATATGTTCAAAATGTAGTTCAATTATTTCAAAAGTTATTGAAAGTACTGCAGAATGGAGATTTTATGGTAATGATGACAATCGAGATAGTGATCCTTCCAGGTGTGGAATGCCAACAAATAGTTTACTTCCAAAATCTTCTATAGGATCTATGATAGGACGTGGATATAAAGACAATATCGATATACGTAGAATTCGCATGTTTCAAATGTGGAATAGTATGCCATATGATGAACGTACTTTATGGAATGTATTTGATAAAATGACTGCAAATACCATTAATAACGGTATACCACAAAAAGTTATTGATAATGCAAAGGTTTTATATAAAAAAGCTTCTGAAAAAAAAATATCAAGAGGTGATAATAAAGAAGGATTGATTGCATCATGTATTTATCACTCATGTTTATTAAATAAAATACCAAAAAGTTCAAAAGATATTGCTGCTATGTTTAATATATCACATGTCACTTTAAATAAAGGAAATTCACGCTTTCAAACTTTATTACAAATTAACGTATCATCACCTGATCCAATAGATTTTATTTCACAATATGGTAATAATTTAAATATGTCTATTAATGACATTAATAAATGCAAAGATTTAGTTAAATTAATTGAAGAAAATGAAATAATGAATGATAATTCACCTACATCTTCAGCTGCGGGCATATTATATTATTATTCAACAGTTAGAAGTTTAGGATATAGTAAGAAAAAATTTGCTAAGGCATGTAATGTATCTGAAGTAACAATTGTTAAATGTTATAAAATTATTAATACTTATCATGATTTCATTATTAATAATAGTTGTATATTTAAAGATTAAATAATATTCGTTTATAATACAATAAAATTTATAAATTTATATTTTAAATGTTATTATGAATAACGAACTTTATACATCAATTAGTAACGGCAATGTTCAAAATAGCCTACTAATTGCTACAAAAATCATTTTTTTATATGATAAACCCGACTTAATTGACCACACATATATAGATATTTGTTCTTATATTGGCACTTTTATAACTATTAAAGATATTAGTAAATTAATTGATGTAATTAATATAACAAAAAATATAATAGATAATGATAAAATACTTATCAAAGACACTTATTTATTAATTACTAAGTTATGTATAATATGTGATATTTATAACAAACATCCTACCGCTAAATGCACAAATATGTCGATGTCAATATTAAAAAATAAAATAGCTCATATTATAAATAATAATGAATTGCGTTTATCAAATAATGGTATTATGCGCTTTGAAGGTATATTACCACCTCATGATCATGAAAACTATATGACAGCCTTAAAAATAATAGCAATAATAATAACAACTATTAAATTAACAGATGATATATCTGTTGATAATATTGATAAAATCGCAAGTATTTCCAATGATTTAAGATTAGTTACAGAATTTATAATAAGAAAAAAAATTAAATTAGAAACAAAATTTAATAGTACAGATGATGATATAGTATGGTTTTTATGGGGAGTATATAGTATTTTATATAAAGAAGTAATTTTTGATAATTCTTATTACTTATATAACTATGAATTCAAAAAAAAGAACAAGGTAACGCGATCAGGTTTATTACACGCTATTAGTTTAATATCAATATATATACATAATAAAAATATATCTAATGGTTGGAATATTCATGAAAAAAATGTTATTGATAAGATTGATGAAGTTGCAATTAAATTATATAATGAGATAAAACGTGATATTATTAAAGATAATCCAGATAAATTTGAAAAGCCCAAACGTGTAGAGAAAAATTACCAAGATGGTCTAGATTATATAAATGATTATATTCCCGAATTCGATTCTGTTAGACAAAATAGTATTAATACTGTAAAAAACATGTATCCAAAAAGTGCAAAAAAATTGGAATATAGTACCAATAATGTAAACGAAACGTCAAAAATTATTACATATTAAATTTTATTATATTTTTTTATTATATCTTGCTTTGATATACTATAAGCACCCACATTATTTTTTGTATTATATTTAAATGCATTTAATTTTTTTATCAAAGTTTTATTGGAATTTTTAAATATTTTTATAAACCAATTTGTATTTATATTGTCTTTATCGTCGCATTTTTTAACTTTACCTGTACTGAATCCTACACGTTTTATAGAAATAGTACAATCAGGTTTTTTCACAAATTTATACCATTTACTCGGTTGAGCTTTTATGGGTATTTTTCTTTTATATTTTCTTTTTTCCCAAATTTGAAAAACCGTTTTGATATCAACTAATTTATTTTTATATGTGTATGAACTAATCGGTAATATTTTGCTATATACTAAATGATAATCAGTTGAGAATGATTTTTTAAAACTTGGTTTATTAAAACTAATTGGTAGTATAAAAGATATTGTTTTAGCATTTAGTTTAGCAGAATGTTTTATAAATTTAATAGCTAAGGATGATTTTTTACCAAATGGTGGATTACCTATTATATGAAGATTGTTTTTTACATCTGTAACCTTTAAATAATCTTTTTTAACTATATCTTTATGTTCGGGTTTAATATCATAAAACTTATAATTATTTGATATTTTTTTAATGTATTTTATAAATGAACCATTCCCAGCACTTGGTTCTATTATAAAATCCTTTTTTTTTATATTTGCATATTTTTTAATTGCTTTATAACATAATAATGCAGTTTTATCAATTGTATAAAATTTATAATAATTGATAGACATATTTACTTTATGACGATATAAAGTTTATTTGTTTAATTAAGTAAAATGATTGACGAAAATTATTTTGAATTTATTGATTCTGTTGAAAAAGCTTATTTGCTTAGTCTGGTATTACTTAATATGAAAGATACTTACAATGGTAAATATCTTAAAGTTCAATTAAAGATATCTGATATTAAAAAAGGAAATAGCTATTTGAATTATAGCTTTTATAATAAGTGCGAAGCTTATGAAAAAAAGAATTATCCATATTTTCAAAATATAGATAATATATATAATAAACTAAAATTATTAGGGGATATATACATATCTGATAGTAATTATTTTGAATTATATATTTCATCCAAAAAAATAGTCGACGATATAATAAAACAAGTAGGTTTTGAATCATTAGAGTTATTATTAGATCAGGATCTATCGGTATTTATTAAAAAATTAAATAATTATAATAATCAATTTACCAACCAATTTATTAAAGCATATTTTGAGCAATTCGCAAAAATAATTGGGGAGTCATTGTATGTTAATATATATAATTATAAGAATTATGAAGTCATTTCAGAAATTTATAAAATTCCATTTATAATTAAAAAGGAGTGTATTGGATATACAATTGAATATAGAAATTCAGATATGTTAGATATTCTCGGAAAAATATATGATCATAATTATTTGTTTATTAATTATGATTTGTTTAACTTTAATAATTATGATATACTACCTAAAATTAGAATATTTAAAACATCAGATAATGCTATAATGCCATGTAAAGCTTCTTATAGTGATGCGGGATATGATCTCACAATTATTAAAGAACATAAAAAACTTAATAGTGATACAATGCTTTATGATACTGGTATAAAAATGAATATTCCAAATGGATATTATGTTGAAATTGTTCCGAGAAGCTCTATTAGTAAATCGGGATATATGTTAGCAAATAATATTGGAATAATAGATCAAAGTTATAGAGGTAATTTATATGTCGCATTAAGAAAAGTAAATAATGATTGTAATAATATTGAATTGCCGTGGAAATGTTGCCAATTAATAGTCAGAAAACAGATATATTCAAATATGGTATTATCATCAGATGATTTTAATATTACAAATAGAGGAGATGGTGCGTTTGGAAGTACTGGATAGTTTACTTAGTATCTTACTATTTATTTCATCGTAAGTTTCTAATGCATAATTTGCAAAAAATGGATTCTTTGAATAAGAATCACTACATATGTATATATGACTAAATAATTGTTTAATTTTTTCTTTTATCATAATATCATTTATTCCAACATTCCACAAATACATATTGAATTTTTTTATAGGACATACTATATGAATATTATCTAACAAATGTTCTTTAATATCTTTTTCATATTCAACATTACTATCACTAAATATCTTCTCAGAATCTATATTATATTTTGTTACGTTGTTTAATAATTTTTTTTGTTCCTTATTTAAAAATCTAAATCTCATTAAATTATCTTTTGATAATGTAAGTATAAGTATGTTTGAAATGTATGTTTTATATTTTGTGGTAACATAAATATATTTTCTAAAATTAATATCTTTAATATCGGTATTATATATTATATATCCATTATTTTCGTATATATAATTTATCATTTTATCTATTAACAATGATTTATCATCATTTAATATATAATATTCAACATCTTTATTAATATCGTTTGAAAAAAATGTTATTGCAAACATTGCTGATATATTATTATAAATTGTTTCAAAGTCTTCAATATTATTTTTTAATATATTATATTCTGATGTTGATAAAATAGTCCTACAAAAAATAACGAAGTTTTGGCTATTTAATGATTTTTTTGTTATCATTTTAGATTTATTAATAATATTAAATAATATATTATATGTTTTATCATTATATTTTAAGGTATATTTATTATAACTTATTGAAAATTTATTTAAAAGATTGATATACGATAGGTGGTTTTTATTAAAAATTCTATAATAATTTTTATTATCATTATATGTATTTTTTTTTTCAATTATAGTTACATCGTATCCGTTATCAATGCATTTAATAGCTGAATATAATCCTATAAAATTACAACCAGCGATTATCAAATTGTTAATCATATTTATTTAATTATTTTTATCTAATATGTTTTTATATGCGTATTTAAAAATGTAAATATTAAATATATAATAAATAAAGATAACATATATGATATGGGAAACACATCAACAAGACAATATACTTATCAAGAATACCATAGATCAATTGAAAATAATAATGAAAATATACGAAACAAAAAAAATAGCGAAGATTTTTTAAAAAATATAAATTTAAAAAATCTAAATCACTATGAAGTATTAAACGTTAATAAAAATTTTACTTGGAATGAATTAAAAGATTCTTATAGAAAGCTTGCGATTAATACTCATCCAGATAAACCAGGTGGCAATAAAGAGTTATTTAATATTATAACATATTCATTTAAAATTTTAGCTAAAGATTATAAAGATAGGGATAGTGATTTGGAACATTATGATCTTAAAAAACAATCTGGAGATTTTTTTGAGAAAATTACAAAAGAAACAATGCATCATCCAAGTGATATAATGGCAAATACAGATGAAATATTTGCAACTAAATTTAATCGTAATTTTGAAAAATGTAAGGTATATGATGATGATATGGATTTTGGATATGGGGCGAAAATGCAAGAATCTTCTAAAGTGAGAGATGATATCAATATTGAAAAGTTAATTAAAAAAGATAAAATAGATAATGACAGTTTCAATAAATTATTTAATAAAAATGTTCCTGTAAATAAACAATTAGTTAAATATAAAGAACCAGAGCCATTATTACTTTCTAAATCTCTAAATTTCACTGAATTAGGAGGTAAAAAACCTGATGATTATAGTAGTAGTATGGAAAAATCTAATAATTTATCATATACTGACTATATGAGAGCACACGATGGTACTCGTCTTATAGATCCTTCTTTAATAAAATCAAATAAACAATTTAAAACTGTTGAAGAATACAAAGCATATAGAGATAATAAAGCAGAAAAAAAAATGAGTGAAAATGAGTTAAAAATACAAAAACTTAAAAAAATTAAAGAAGAAAAAGAAGAAGATATGAGATTGAATCGGTTAAAAAATTATGATCAACGAGTAGAAAAATCTTTTAATAAAGCTAATAAATTATTTTTGAAATAAGTTCTTCTTTATTTTTTTCAGTGTCCATCCATCCATATTCAAATAATTTCCTTGAGTTATCCTTATCTACATATAAATAATTTTCTGAAGTAAATTTTCTATTCCACATATGACGATGTATTATAATTTTATTTTTTTCTATCTTTTCATTTTTATAATCATATTTAATGTCACCATCAATATATTTATTACCTTTATATTTTTTTGAAAAGGTACTTCCAGATAAATAAGGTAAATAAGAGCTACATAGACAAAAATCAATTATATCATCTATATTTGTAAAATTTGTTTTTTCTTCTGTTTTTAATTTAAATAAAGCTCCATCTAATTTGGTTGATATAATAGAAATTTTATCTAAATTTATAGGTTCTATTGTTTTGTATCTAAGTTTTAAGTTATCTTCGACGTTCTTTTGAAAAAGTTTTAAATCACTTTGTATTTTTAGTTTTGTAATATTATTACCTATTGTATAACTCCATATTTTATCATGATTTGATAAATCATCTTCAAGAGTGTATAAAAGAGAGCACCATGCCCCTCCTGATATACCTGTGATTTTATAATCAGTCAATGGTATATGTTTTTTAATATATCCCACTACCCCCATACTGTAAGGCAAAAATAATCCTGTTCCGTATATATTTATTTTTGTAAATGTATTTACAAAACTTGCAAATAATAAAATTAATAAATATCTCATCTTGATTTAATATATTATATTAAATTTATACTTTTTTCCATTTAGCTTTTTCTTCAGTTAAATCACGTGTACGCATATAATGAAAAAATTTTTTAATTTGTTCTTCATTCCCGAGTGAAAAAAATTCTTTGAGTTCTCTAATTGATTTTTCCTTATTTTGGATACTTGCTAATATAATATTATTCATTTGTGTTTTAAATTTGTCAGATATAAATGGAGGTTGTTTATCAAGCCATTCTAATTTCATTTTTTTATAAGAATCTACATTAATTGGTATTGTTTCAATATTATCATTATTATAAGTTAATGATATAATATTATCATTGACTTCTATAGATACGATTGTATTTTCAATATTTTCCATATTAATATATTAATATATTAATATATTAATATATTTTTATATGTCTTATTAATAGATAATCATTAATTATGGAAAGTGGATTAATGATGATGATACATTCGGCTATAATAGGTATTATACTATATATATTTATGATATTGGTATTAAAACAAAAAGAAGTGGTTGCTGAAAATAGAAGTGTATTAATATTTGCATTTGTTTTGATATATATGGTTTTATTTGGTCATGGATTACCAACAAAAATAAATAAAGATTTATAATTCACTATAAACAATCATGTAAGCTGAATTATTATCATTTTTAAAATTATTTATTTCACTTACTTCCATGTCATTGTATAAAAAATAATTGTCTGTGTTATTGTTGCATACAGCCATATAGTGCCCCCCATCTAAACTACCAATATGTAATGCTATTGAAGATAATTTATAATTTTTTTCCATATTAACATCACTCAATATTGTTCCTTTATTAAAATGTAATGTTTCATTTATATTTATAGATTCTGTATTTTTTTTTAAAGTTTCAGTAAAACGATTAATAACTATAAAAAGTACACTTGGTAATTTCCATAATTTAGTTTGTTTTTTATATTCCGTTTTTTCTTTACATTTTTCACATTCCCAATCTCCACAATTTACTTCTTCTTTATATATTTGTTTCACCATATCAACAACTGAAATATTTTTATATGTAATATTTAAATTTAATGTTGTAAATGGCTCGAAATTATATAATGTGTTATTACACTTCATGCATTTAGTAATATTTAAATAAAAACCTTGAATTAAATTTTGCCATTGTGATTTCTTATTATTATTTAATTTAATATTATAATATTCGAATTTATCTTTAAGTCTTGAACTATTAAATAATACTTTATTAAAATCTTTTTCATTATCAATAATTAGCCCCGATTTAATTTTATCTGTTACTATATCATTACTAATATTAGTATAGTATTTAGGATCTTTTTTTATTTCTTCATTTATTGATTCTGATAAATATAACCATAATTCATATATATCTAATTGTTCACCATATCTAAATATTCCATCAAATGTATTAAATATTTTTTTTACGAATTTTTTAGGTATTAAAGACTTCTCTTTTTCGTGCATTAATATTAATATTTCTTTTAAATTGAAAGTTAACGTATCATTTGGCAAATCATACTTTAATATAGTATCTCTCAAATAATTATTTCTACAAATAATTTGAACCATACTATTAATAGCACATGTTGCTCCAATATTTTCCAAACCTTGCATTAGTTTATTTAAATAATATATATTATAATATATTTATATCTAAATTAAATAGATAGTATGGTAAAAAAAAGTAAAGTAAATAAAAATAAGTCAAATAAAAGTTCTAAAGTGAAAATGTATTCGTCTTCTTTAAAAAAAGAGAAATTTAATATTTTTGAAAGTAAATCAGGTAATGATATTTCAAGATTTAAAAAGAATGGATTTTATGGTGCAATAGTTGGCAATATAATAGGTATTGCTATAACTGTAATGGCTTATATTTGGCTAACTAATTTAGAAAAAATTAATTGTGCTTGTAGTGAAAGTTGGATGCGTAAATATATTAAATATTACTTGATAGCATATTTAGCTATATATTCTTTAATGATAATAATTAATATTTCTATTTATTCTTTAGATTTAGAATTAAATAAAGTACATAATAATCCACTCATAATTGTATTTAATACAATAGTATCAGTATTTCAGTTATTTACTATACCAAATATAATAATAGTGATTATATTTATCGCTAAATTAAAAGAAATGAATTGTGAATGTAGTGAAGATATTAAACGCGAGGTTTATTGGGTATATAATATAGTTTTAGCATCAATAATTGGATTGGCCTTATTATTATTATTAATAACAGTTACTGGATGGAGTTTTTCTAATTCAAGAAAAAGTTAGTCTACTTCATCAATAGTCGGTTCTGTTGTGGGTTCTGTTGTGGGTTCTTGTTTTACATCCATTCCTTCTGGTGGTGCTTGACTACTATAAAGTTTTTGCATTAATGGGTTAACTTTTTCTTCAAGCTCTTTTTGCTTATTTTTATAAGTTTCAGCATCCGCGTCATCATTATCTTCAAGCCATTTAAGACCTTCTTCGATAATTGGATCCATTTCAACCTTGACTTCATCGAGAGTAGGTGGTGAATTTTCAGTCTTATTCATGGAATTTTTAAGATTATATAGATAGTTCTCAAGACCATTTTTAGTTTCAATTAGTTCTTTTTGATTATTATCTTCTTCCTTAAACTGTTCAGCTTTTTCGATCATTTCGTTAATTTGCTCTTTTGATAGACGCCCTTTATCATTTGTAATAGTAATGTTATTTGTTTTTTTAGTTGATTTTTCTTCAGCGGTAATATTCATAATACCATTTGCATCAACATCAAAAGATACTTCGATTTGTGCTTGTCCACGAGGCATAGGTGGGATTCCGTCAAGATGGAAACTTCCAAGAAGATTATTATCTTTGGTAAATCCACGCTCTCCCTCATAGATCTTAATGTCTACTCCTGGTTGATTATCGGCAAATGTTGAAAATACTTGTGATTTCTTTGTAGGAATTGTTGTATTACGTTCAATAATTTTAGTCATTACACCCCCTGCTGTCTCAATACCAAGTGAAAGTGGAGCAACATCAAGTAGAAGCAATTCATTTGTTTTGCTATTTCCTTGTCCAGTTAAAATAGATGCTTGAACTGCGGCACCATAAGCAACAGCTTCATCTGGATTCAAAGACTTATTAAGTTGTTTGTCATTGAAATATGAAGATAGTAGTTCTTGTAGTTTTGGAATACGTGTTGTACCACCAACGAGAACAATCTCATCAATATCACTTTTTCCCATCTTAGCATCTTTAAGAAGTTGTCCCAGCGGCTGAAGAGTGCGTTGAAATATTTTATCTGCAAGGGATTCAAATTTAGCACGCGATAGATTAGTATTGTAATCAACACCATCCATAAGGGAGTCTACTTCAATACCAGTAGTAGAAGATGCAGACAAATTCTTTTTAGCTTTTTCTGCAGCAATATTTAGACGTTTGAGTGCTCTTGCGTTTTCACGCACATCTTTCTTAAATTTCTTTTTAATATCATCGCAAAGATAGTCTACTATAAGATTATCAATATCAGACCCTCCCAAATGTGTATCACCACCAGTTGCTTTTACTTCGAAAATCCCACCATCAAGTGTTAGAATGGAAACATCATGTGTACCACCACCACAATCAAATACAAGAATATTTTTTTCATTTTTATCATCAGTTTTATCTAAACCATATGCAATTGCTGCAGCAGTTGGCTCATTAATAATTCTAAGAACTTCTAATCCAGCAATTGCCCCAGCATCTTTTGTAGCTTGTCGTTGTGAATCATTGAAATATGCTGGTACTGTAATAACAACTTTTTTCAATTCATGACCCAAATAAGATTCAGTTGTTTCTTTAAGACGCTGAATTACCATTGCAGAAACTTCTTCAGGATGAAATGTTTTATCTTCATTTTTATATTTTACGTTAATTAGTGGTTTATTATCTTTATCACCTGATACAGCAAAAGACCATAGTTTAATATCTTTTTGCACGACATCGTCAGTAAATTTGCGACCAATCAAACGTTTAGTATCATATACTGTATTCTTAGGATTCATAGTTGATTGATTTTTTGCCGAATCACCAACCAATTTTTCACTATCACTAAAAGATACATATGATGGGATGATTCTAGAACCTGTTTGAGTGTCTGGAATAATTTCTACTCTATCATTTACCCAAATAGCCGCGCAGCTTGTAGTAGTTCCAATATCAAAACCAGCAGCGATTTCATCTTCTTTACCCATAATTCTTGATTTTTCTATGCTTATTTATAGCAAAATATCTTTATATATTTTTTATAAAATTCATATTATATAAGGAAAAAATGCAATTTTAATTTACAATGGACACACTAAACAAAGAAGGTTTAGAAATAAATAATACTATAGATCTTAAAGATATTATTACTGTTGCTAAAATGAATGCTATTGAATCTTTAGCAACAGAATATTATATAAATATATATAAGAATAAATTAGAAAGCGGTACGTGTGAAGAAGAATTATTAACAATTTTATATAATGAAAGCAACAGTTTGGAAAAATGAGTACATAACTTCTTTTTATTTTGTTTTTTCTAAACTTTTATAATTTTTATAACTTTTAAAAGTTATGTACTCATTTTTATAATAAATAAATATATATTTAAAATATAAAGATAATTATAAAAATGGACCCTAATTTAAATAATACATTTGAATATGATAAACACGTTATTAATATAGACTCAACACAAGGTATAGATAATAATGGGGACAATTTTGGCTTTTATATAAAGTTTGATGAAGTTATTAAAAATGTTGTTGCGTTACAAATTATAAATGTGTCGGTAGTTATAGATGATACCTCACCTGTAAGAACTATTACCCAACCCACACAAGAATCAATAACAGAAGATATTAATAGTGGAGATAATAATATTAAAACTAAAACGACAATTAATACATCTATTATGATAAATTATAATTCAGATGGTAGTACTGTTGATACACATACTATAACAAACAAAATAGAAACCATAAATATATCTGAAGCAAATACTATAAGTGAAGAAACTACTACTACTGTTGATGTAAATACAACAAATGGATTATATATTGTAAATAAAGATAAATTCTATATAACATTAAATAATATCGATAGAGGAATATCATATATTAAAAATAATAGTAATAATTTTAATATAGTAAAATATTTAGAAATGGTTAATTATACGGGAATTAAATCTGAATCAAATATTGGAACAAGTACATGTAGCTTTCTAGAATCTTCAACACATATGTTTAATCCCATTATTCAAACTTTAAATAGATATGATGTATCTATCAAAGATACAAATTTTAATAATATTCTCAAATCTAAATTAGCATCTTTAAATATTACATTATGTCTCTATTCAATTAAAAAAAATATAACATAAAACATATATAAGAATCATATGCGTTTTCTAAATAAAAATGAAACTTAATATTATCAATAATTATAAAGCTATCTACTATAATTTATTAGTAAATTTCTATTTAATTATTAATACTTTTATACCCCTGTATGATGATGTAGTAATTAGTATGCACAACGAAACAACAAAACATTTATATAATTTTAAAAATATTAAAAAACTTAGGATGATTGAACTATTAAATGATTTGAAAAATAAAGATAAAATACTTTATGATGATGAAAAAAAAATAATATCTATTGAATATAATTATGATGATTATTTATTATCAGAAAATGAAGAAATATGTTATGAAGATTCTGATAACGAAAAATGTGAAGAAGATTCGGGTAAAGAAAAAAGCGATGAAGATTCGGATAAAGATATAACTAATATAATCAAAGATTTAATAAAAAAAATTAGCTAAAATATTTTATAGTTAATTTTTGTTTCCATACTCTTTTTATAAAATCTTCTTCATCCACTTTTCCATAACATTCACTTTTGAGACGTTTTTTAACATCATTTTTAATTGTTTTTTCAATATAATTTTCATATAGATTTATATAATAAAGGTTTTCTTCTGCTCTTTCAGTATTTTTTAATAATATATGATTTCTTATATATTCAGAATATAAGAAATATAAATTTGTATCAATACTTCCTGTAACAAAACCATCTTTATTATTTATTGAAAAACATTCATTTTTATTTAATATTATTTTTATTATATTGAATTTTTCTTTTGTTTCATTATTTATTATAGATATTTCATAGTAAGGATATGTATTATGATCACTTTTATTTTCGTGATTAATAGAAATATTATACAAATTATTTTTTAAATTATTTTTTAAATTATTTTTTAACATTTTAAATACATCATCCTTTGTTTTATTGTATTCGTTTGATAATATTGTAATATATATAGAATCTTTATTTAATTTATAGCAGTAATTAGCATTTTTATTATATAATTTTAAAGGATAACTATCTATAATTGGATACTTTTTTTGTTTTATATAATTTATTAATTTTAATATTACTTTTTGATGTTCATCATTATTACACATACACTTTTTCTTTAAATTTATTTTTGATGTTGGATAGACTTGATTTAAAATGTTTAATCTTCTATATATTTTCTCCCATCTCCACCCTGATTGTTCTGGTCTCGCTAATTCAAAATATAAATTTTGTTTCATATATTCCAATGGTATTATTTTATATTTATCTTTGTAATGCTTGAGAGTTTTTTTTTTATTTGAATATTTTAGTAATGTATTATATTTTACTTTGCTAATTTCTGTTATATCGAAAATTTGCTTACCATATACATATATTTTAAATGTACCATCGTGATTTGCTTTTTTTATTTTAACATATTTATACTTATTACTTTTAATTATTTTTGCAAGTTCAATAGAATCCTTTATTGGATTTACAGAATAACAATCTATATCATTAATAGTATAATCTTTATAAAATCTATATTTTTTTGGTAAAGCAAGATTTATAACAAGTCCACCATATAATATTAATTTTTTCTTAACAACAAAATCAGATATTATGTTTATTACATCATTGAATTCATTATACAATATCTTCATTTGTTTTTCCTCTATTTTATCAATTATACCATCTATAGCATTCGACGCACTTAATACCATATCTAATTTAAACAGATAAAAATTAATTAATCTCCTCATATTCTTTAAATTCAAATTTAGGCATTATACTTCCAACTTGTGTATAATGTTCTGCTTCGGATAATTCAGTTCCCTGTGCATTTGATGAACCCATTATAACTGGTTTAACAACTTGTTTTGTACCATATGAACAAATATTTGGTATGTAATTATACTGTTTTCCTCTATATTGTTGTTTGTATAACAACGGATTATATACTCTATTACCTTCTACATATCGTTTGTCTCTTTCAATATGATTGTAATTATTCATTTTACCAGTTGCACTATTATAAACTTGATGGCCTGTTTTTTCAGAAGAATCTTCAGTATTTTCTAATTCCGATACAACATTTTTATCATTAGTTTTACCATCATCTTCTGTACTATAAGGTTTACATTGAGAACTATCCTTATCATTAAGAGAAATATTAATATTAAAAATATTTTCACTTTCTTTCATAATGTCAGATATATGTTTTTCACTATTCATATCATCTTCGGAACCAGCTGTTCCACTATTAGTAGTTGATTTTGTGTGTAATGCTATGGGTGTTTGTAATGCTTTCCTCTTGATAATGTCCCGTCTTTTTAATTCATTAGCAATTAATCTTAATTCATGAAGTATAAAATTATTTTGAAATATTTCTAAAAGTTTTCTATTTGTCATCACATATTCATTGATTACATCTTTTTCAAACTTACCATAATTATCGTGCATTAAAAGAGCTTTAAACAAATAATCATTATATTGCAAATATACATAACATTGTTTTAATGGTACTATCATTTTAACAGGTATTACCTTATTTAGTTGTTCTTCATATATTGGTTTTAATTTATCAATTAATTTAGTATGTGCTATATGTGTTACAAGACCTGGTTCAACATCGTTTGATTGTAATTTTACAATCATTTTATATTCTGTTGAATTATATATTTTCATTTTTAGTTTTTCATCATTACCTACTTTATCAAAAAACTCTTGCATATTTTTATTTAGTTCATCAGGATTTGGTTGGCGATCCAATATATCTTTATAAATGTCGATTATAACATATTCGTTTATTTTATTATCACTAATAGATGTTGGATTATCATTATATTTAACATCATCATATGGTAAATATGTATCTTCAATCGGATCCAATATAGTTTTTTCTAACGCATCTCCGCTTTGACGATAATACATATAATTTGTATTCATACTTAATTCTGCATTTGACATATCTGTTTTATATGAATCAGTTGCTGAATAAGTATTACTCGAATTTCCAGATGTAATATCTGATGAAGTGGTATATGAAGAATCTAAACCATTTTTTTTAATATAATCTGCATTTAAATCAAAATCAGCATTTTCTCTACCTAAAGATACAATATTATATAAATCATAATATGGTTGATAATATACTTCATCTATAGTGATATATGAATCATACTTTAAATTTGTATCACCTTTCATATTTGAAGCTTCGCGTCGCGTAAATTCTATTATATTTTCACCATCTATATCAACAAAATAATTCGCTTTTACCTTGGATTCTATTTTAAGTTTAATATCATTATTTTCAATTTTATTATAATTGCTAATAACATAGTCTTCTGTTTCACTACCTAATTTACGCCATCTCATTCCAATATCTAAATAAATTTTATTTTCATTATAAGGTTTGAAAAATCTACCTTCTACATCAATATAAGTATCATATGATATATTTCTGATATTTATAATATCTAAATCATCTTCTGATATTATAATAGGATATACATATTTATATTTTAAAATATCATATAATTTTTCATTATTTATCTTATCACCATATGGTTCTTTATTACCAGTGTACATCCATTTTAATCCAATAGTTTCATCTGTACTAAATTTTTCAACATTATAATTATAAAAATGCTTTTTAATCCATTTATTGAAATATAGTGCTAAAATTATAAATATGAATGTTAAAGCAGCTACTGTAACAAATAATTTTTCCATGGCTCTCTATATTTAATAATAATAAAAAACAACTAATATTATATAAGATTATGACAAGTTAAATAATTTAATAATGATGAATCGAAAAAGAAAATTTAATGATATTGACGATGATGAAGATTTAATTTCTAAAGTAAGCGATTCAAATATTTATATATTAAATAATCATATATATTTTTCAGATAATATTTCACAAAAATCAGCATTCCAATTATGTAAACAACTTAGAATTATAGAAACCAGTCTTAAAATGGAAGCAATTGCAAACAAAACAGATCCAGAAATATATTTACATATTACAACCAATGGTGGATGTATTAGTTCGGCATTTACAATTATTGATTGTATGAATAATCTTGATATACCTATTAATACTGTTATTGACGGTGATGTATCATCCGCTGGTACTATTATTAGCATTCACGGTAATAAAAGATTCATTAATAAAAATGCATATGTCCTCATTCATGAATTACGTTCTGGTTGTTGGGGAAAATTAGCATATATCGACGATACTTATAAAAATTGTATTAAAATCCAAGAACATATCAATAAAATATATTTAACAAAAACAAAAATTACGAAAAAAATGTTGAATAATCTTTTAGTTAAAGATGTGCAATTTAATTCAGATGAAACAATTGCAATGGGTATCGCAGATGAAATTTATAAAGGCCAATAGTTGTATTTTTTCTTTTTATATAGTAATAATGAATAAAGTATTTTTTACAGATTTATATTTAAATATATATTTACATACATTAATAATATTTTTCGCTCTTTTTACATCACTCTCTGTATTATTAGACAATAGTTATAATATATTATTTAGAATAATTTGCGTTATTGTATTAATATCAACAACATTCTTAATATTAAAAAAAGAAACATTCTTACCATTTATGGGAACTACTTTTATCCCTGATTCATTATTCGCAGATCCTAATTATCCAATGGGTGCTAATTTAATTTATACAATTGATATGAATAATTATGAAGATGATACTAAAGTTATATATTGGGCTTCAAATAATACTGGACAAACTATTAGTAATCCATATGATGCTTATACAGGATACAATAATGCTGGTATAGCTGTTGTTAAAAATGGTTTTGTCGATATACGTATATTTTGTCCTGATAAATATAAAGTTAATAAAACCTTTAATGTAATTTTAAATAAACATTTTCATTATAGAATAATAAATAAAAATTCTGGATTTATTGGACCCATTGAAACATTCTATGTAGATTGTTAAATATTAAATTTGTAAGTTTTTATTAAAAAATGATTAAGTTTATATATATATATTATTAAATATAACATGTCTATATTTGGATTTAGTATTCAACTCGAAGTATCAAACATCTTCAATAACCTTGAAGAAAAACTTGAAATAACATATGACAAAAATAATATTAATGAACTCAAACAATCTATTTCCAAAATAGATGATATGTTAAAAATTATTGATAATGCATTGATGGAAATGGAGTATCGTGGTAAAAGCGATGCTCATTTTAATTATTATGATAATTTCGCATCTAAATATGGAGAAACTCTAATGCTTAAAGAAAGCGAATATATTACATTTGATTTAGACGGATATACTGTTAAAACTCTATCTGGAGACCATAAAAGAACGTGGGTTTATGAACACGAACTATCCTTATTTAAAGATAAATTGTGTGAAAAAAAAAAAATAATAAATTATCATATTACAAACTTAGATGTTAAGGAATGAATTTCACTCACATTATTAAGACATTGATAGCAATTATCAAATAATCTATATTCTCTATTTTTAATAATTTCTTCATGAAAGTAATAAATACCTATTGATGAAAATATATGCCATAATTGATGGCTATTTCCAATTATATCAAACTTATTTATAAATAAAATTTCAGGTATTTTAGTTAAATATATTGCAAACCCAATTATAAAATATATTAAAGATTCTGAAAAATCATATATTATTATTATATTAATATTTCCATTTGTTATTATATATATATATATATAGCTTAATGGTATGAATATATTATATAAACCATAATATACTAATATATAATCATATATTTTTATTACATTAAATTTAAGCAAAATAACTGAACCAACACCTAAATATATTGTAGATAATATCATAAAATAATGTCTAATATTATCATAACACCAAAACCAATAATAATTTACTAAAATATTAGATATTGTAATATTTAAAATAATAGAATACAAATCTAATTGTAATAATAATAAATAATTGTTTTCAGAATATGGCATATATACATGATATACTATTGATATAAAAAAACATAATGCAGCTATAAAATCATATAATAATATTACATTATCATAACTATTATTTTTAATTATTATATGTAAAAAATATAATAGACTTAATAAATGTGTCCAAATATTAATACTTTCATTATGAATTTTTAAAATACTTATAAAGTAATTTGAACTATTATTATTCTGTTCTCTATATCCAGATAATATATATTGTTTTTTGGTCCATGTTGGAATATTATTTTCCATATTTCATAATATTATATATAAATCTAATATAATTCTTATTATATAATGAATAATGAATTTATTAAAGTTTAAATTAATAAATTGTAAATTAAGTAATTATAAAAAAATAAAAATTAAATATGGAGAATATAGAATATTTTTAAACGCTAATTCTCATAATATTAATAATGAATATATCCTTGAATATCTTAACAATACAAATTTTATTTTAACTGTATATGACTATAATAATATAGTCATATATAATGAAATTATTTTCAAAATTAATGCAAATCATCATTGTAATAATGAATTAGAATATTATTATGAAAAAATAACTTATTAATATTATAAATAATGTGTAACAAATTGGTTACTTATATTTTTAAGGTTATTATGTACGACAATTTTTTTATTTTCATAATGACTAATATAACTCGACCATAGTAAATTCAATGAATCTGATATTAAATTATATTTAAACATAGAATAAAGTATAAATTCTGTTTCTTTATCTATATTCTTAACGCAATAAATTTTATATTTATCCTTAGAAAAAATATTTTCATATTCATTGGTTAAATCTCCAAAAATTACTAATTTTTCCTTATTAAATATTTCTAAGGCTTTAACATAGAAATCTTTATTATAATTACTGTTATAATCTATTGCAACCAGATCTTCGTCCTTTGTATTTTTTCCAAAATATTCTATGATATCTCTATATTTGAAATATGCAGCATACATCAAATCTTCATTTTTGTATACTATATTTGTTATTATTTCTTTAATATCGTTATCAAATATTCTATTATAATTTAATAATTTAATATTATCCATACCATTATCATTATCATTCACTGATATAAATTTAATCTCATCATATTTGTCACTTGAATAAGTTTTAAAAACATTTTTGAATATTGTATTTAAATATTTATTATCATCTTTTTTTATTAACACCTTTCTTTTGATTTTAGAAACTTTTTTAAATATATATATTTCTGCAATCTGAAATAATTGTTCACCAATGCTACCATTCAAATCAATTGATATATATGTATATTGTTTCATCTTATAATTTGATACTCTTATCTCCTTAAATATTATAATTAATATAAGATGTTTTATTATTTTTGTCATATTCAATATTAGCTACAATATCCATACTATCTTTAATAATATCAATATGTGACATTATAATAACCCCACTAAAAGTATTAAGCAAATTTTTAAGAAATTCTGGAACAATAGATAGATTTTGCTTATCACACGCTATAAAACCTTCGTCTATAAATATTTGATCACATTTAGTATTCGAATATAAGCTCATTCTCAATGCAAGTGATATAATGAATTTTTGAAATCCTGAAGCTTGATTAATTGATATAGTTTGTTGGATATTATCATTTGTAATATTATTAATTAGCCAATTTATATGTATTATATCTTTTGTATCATTTATGATATAATCTAACTTAAATTTCTTGGTATTTTCATGACACAAATCTTTGATATAATTATTTGTATTATCAATTAATGCTTTTAATATATGATTTTTATATAAATTTATACGATAATCTTTGAAATTACTAATTATTATATCAAGTATTGTAATAATATCATTAATTTTTTCCAATTCTTTATTATAATAATTATAATTCTCCCTATTTTTAATATTATAATTATTTTGAGTTTTTATTTTGGACAATTCTTCTGTTATGATTTTTATATTATTGTTATTTTCTTCGATTTTATCTATTATTTCAGTCTTGGATATTACCTTATCAACTATCTCAATACAATTATTATTTACAATTTTCTTTTTTTCATATGATATAATTTTTTCTAATTTAACATATCTTAATGCTTTTATTATATTATTATTTATATCATACGTACACCATTTATCATAAGACATTTTCAATTCATTTAGTTTAATTATTCTAGGATCAATAAACTTTTTGAATTCTATATTATTACAATATATGTGTTTTTGATTTTCAATATATTGTATTGTCTTTATACTTTCAACATATGCATTATATTCGTTATATTTTACATAATCATTATATAATATATTAACATTCATATTAAAATCATTGATATCTTTATTAATATTTTCTAATAATTCTTGGTTATTTGTTTTTTTTTCATTATTATTTTTAATTTTTATAATAATTTTATTTATTTCATTTGTTATATTACTACTTTTATTGTAATATTCATTATATAATGACCATTCATTATATAATATTGTATTATCTACTATCATCTTGTAATTTGTATTTTCATTATATAAAACTATATAATCATGATTGGTATCAATATAAATATTATCATATAATAATGTAATTTTATCTTTTAGATATTTGATATCTTTATCTAAGACTTGCATTCTTATTACCCATGGTCTCTTACAACAAAATTTGCATTTATGATCATATTCATTATCTTTATTATTTTTAAGTTTACTTAATTCATTTTCTAAATTATATAATTCTGTATTTAAAGAATCTATTTTATCAAGCTTATCATAACAATTACTAAGTATTTCATTATTGCTATTAATTTGAGTTTCAATATTCTCAATATTATTAGTTAATTCTACTGTTTCATCATATTCTTTTTCTGGTTTTTGTACACTAATTAAATCTTGACGGATTATATATAATTCTTGTAATTTTTTATCATTTTCAATATATGTATGGTTGTAATTATTTAAATCTATATTAATTTTATTTTTGATATCGACTAACTTTAAGTAGCTATTATAAGATATAATACTTGATAAATCACGATTACTTATTATACATTTATTATTATTAATAAATACTATAATTGAATTTATTGAATCTTCACTTTTAAATATTACATTAATATCATGTAATATTTCATCATATTTTCGCAAAGGCTTATCTATTTTTTTAAAACCTTTATTGTGTATATTTTTTATTTCATTACTTATATTATCTAAATGATGCTCTAATTCTTCAATTGTCAAATCTAATTTTATTGATAACTTATAATTATCTAAATATTCAGATTCTGTTAATATATATTCATAATCACATGGTTTTTCACAATATTCAGGTAATATAATATCATTTTTATATTGTTTAGAATATTCAATTATTTCACTATAATTTATATTTATGAAATGCTGTTTTAATTTTAAGAATTCATCACTTATATCATTATAATATTTATCATCAATAAGTTCCATATAAACATACGTATTTGTTAATAGTTCTTTATAACTATCATCGTATATATCAATATTAATTTTATTATTTTTTTTCATCAACTCGTCGTAAGTTTCTTTGTATTTTATGAGATTATCTGATAATTCATTATTTGTATTTACATCTACATTATCATTTGATATTATATGTTTATATACATCACGCTTGCTCTCTATTATTTTTTTATAATCTTTATACTTATTTAATGATAATTTTAAGAAATTAAATAATTCATAAATTTCATTAATATTTGAAGCTTTATCAATTATAGCTGTACAATCTTTATAATCCATTCTTAAAATATCATTATCTACCACTTGTGTTATCATAGAACATGTTAGGAATTCTTCTAATGTTCCTATATTATCTTTAATAAACTCATTACATGCATTATTTTTACTAATAAGAGTTTTTTCATAATTTTTATCATATCTATATATCTCCGTATTGTTCTTTGTAGATGTATTAAATGTTCTTCTAATATTATATTTAATACTATTAATTAATATATCAATTGAAGTAATTGCTTTATTATGCTTATAATTGATTATACTTGTTTTAGAAAGTTGTGATTGTTTATCTTTTGTTACAATACCCCATATCGCCAATGTAATAATATCATATATTGCAGATTTACCAGTACCATTATTACCACATATTAACAATGTATTATTAATAGCATTTGCAAAATTAATCGAATTACCAGATTCGTAACAAAATAGGTTGTCCCATTCTAAATATTCTATACGAAATGGATATTTGATACCGTTATCACCATTAGATTTTGTATTATTATGATATATTTTAATTAATTGTGAAATATCTTTGTTTTTTTTGTTACAATCGTTAATTAATTCATCTGGGCAATTATTGTTATCAAATAATAATATTTCATTGTTTTTAATTATTTCAACAGCTTTATTATAATATTTTTGTGGTAAGATAGATTGTAAATACTCAATAAATGTATCTGTATTTACATATAAAGTATTTTTAGTTTCTTCGGATTTTATTTTTTTAACAATTTTATTGATTTTAGATTTATGTTTAATATCATAACAATTTAATAGAGAATATAATTTTTCACTCATTTCTAATGATAATTCTGCATAACAGCGTAATTCTATATTTTCTGGAAAATTATCATATTCAATAACATCTTTTAGTAAATTATCATATTTTCCACGTTTTCTAATATAAATTTCATTATCATTAGTTATAATATTAATATATCCATATGGATTATATACATTTACATATTCTATTGTACTCGATTTGATATCCCATATCATATAACCATGATTTATTACATCTTCTCCGTAATTTTGTTGTATTAGAGAACCTGCATAACCCCATAACATATCACCATACATTCCTTTTTGTCTGAGATGAATATCACCTAATAAAGCAAAATCAAATTCTGATATCCATTCGAAAGGATATGGATTAGTACTATTTAATACATTATTTCCATTATATAATTTTACATTTGCAAATGTACCATGAAATAGAGCTACTTTTTTGTTAACTTTACTTGAAATTAAAGGAAAATTAGGTAATTTTTTAAGACGCCCTACAGTAGCTGTATTATCTAATGTATCATCAATATTAACATATGAAAATCCAATATCATCAATAATAAAGGATTGGGTGTATTTTAATATTCTTAAATTATCAATTTCAATTGTAGATGATATTAATGAAGGTTGATCAATTTCATTTTGATTTCTATCATGATTTCCATGAAATATAATTGTTTTTCCAATATCTGTTAAACCTTTAACAAATTTATTATAAAGCTCTAAACCATAATTACCAATTACATTTTTATTATGAAATATATCTCCACTTACAATAATTAAATAATCATCATATGATAAATTATATTTTGATATACTATTTTGCAATGATTTAAATAAATTATCAAAAACATAATTATATTCTTCGTATCTTGAAGTTTTCTTATCACCATTTCTAATATGTATATCGGAAATATGAAATAATTTCTTCATTATTTATATAAAAATAATTAATTCTAATATCATTTTTTATCAATATATTTCATTATTATTACATCAATGATTAAATTTTAGTAATTTAATACATTCAATTATATATTAGAAAAAACTATGAATTTTTATTGCTCTGAAATGATAATATACTTTGATGTACTTGTATTGAAGAAGCTGTTTCGCGTGATTTATATTTAGATATATATTTATTTGTACATATATTATGTAACACATCAGCTACTTTGAGTAATATTATTGTAGCATTATAAAATAACTCATCGATATTTTCCATTTTAGTTGTAATATCTGGCTCTGCAAAATCAAAATATAACAAACAATGATATAATTTATTTACTGATTTATAATACACTGAATTTTTATTGAATATTCCAGAATATCTAAATATGTTACAGAAACCAATAATTATAGTCATATAATCAAAAAAATCTCCCGTAACATAATTTGCATATACTGCTTTTATATTTTCATATTTTTGAAACTCTATAATGGGTATATACATGCTTTCTACTTCAAATTCTTCAGGTTCGTCCTCGCTACCAACTCCACCAATCTTAGCATTTTGATATTTTTCCCCATATAATTTCTTTATTTTATCTAAAAATTCTTTTGTATCTTTATTTTCATCTTGTATTATTATATTACCTGGATTTAATGAGAAATCATCATATATAATTAAATTAACTATTGTCTTAATATTTTTGATTAAGTCATCATATAATTCTTTTTTATTTTCTGGTGCGATTTTTTTTTTTTTAATGTTTATTAAATTCTCATTAAAATATATATTCACAAGTAAATCCAAAAAATTTTTATCACATATTTTTTTAATACCATCAATGAAATAAGTTTCTTTAGATTTAACATTACTTTTAACTATAAAATTGAATACATTTGGAGTATTCCATATATTATGTTTTTTTGATACAAAATCTAAAGAATGTGCAAAAGCATTCAAATCATATACAATACATTTATCTTCGGGTATTATATTAATATTATTATTATATTCTCTTTCAACCGATAGTTTACCAAGTGTTAAAACATCAAATTTATAGTTAATGCCACCGCGTTTTTTTACTTTCATTATTACTATATTATTTTATTATATTATATAATGGAGTATTTGTGCAATTATTATGTCCTGGTTACCATATTTATTTAAAGAAATATCATCTTTGTAATTTATACCATTTATTAAATATTTATAAATTATATTATAAGTACCAATAATATTATCTGGTTGTGATTTTTTAATGCATTAGTTAATTCATTAAAAAATAACGAAGATTTTATATAATTAAATATATAAATATAATATTATTATATATATAATATGATAAGATTATTGTTTATATTAATTAATATATTAAACTTTATAAATGTTACAAATACTTATCCTATTGGTATAGGTCCAAGTAAATTTAATGGTGGAAGTAATTATAATAAAAATAATATTTGTTATTTGAATTATAATAATGCATATAGTTCTTTCTATAGTTGGAAAAAAAATAGCGATGAAATATATCATAAAAAAATATTAGACGATACATTATGGTTGAATAAAAATAGATTTATCACATCAACCGTATTATTAGGTATCTATAATAGCGATGATATAAATAATGTTTTGAATTATATTTGTTTTATGCGTAAAACTTCCCATAATTCATATAAAATTCTTAATATATTTTCAAATCCTATTAACAATTTATTAGAAGACGAAGTACTGTTTAATAATTTAATATGTTTTTGTAATGATAATAATGCTATGATTGATTTTGAAAATTTAAAAAAAATTAATAATTGTAAATATTATTATACATATATATATAAATATATTTTTTGATTTTAATATATTATATATTCGTTTTTTTGGATTTTTAAGTAAAAAAATAATTATTATGATAAATACTAAAATACACACGCTTTCTATTGACCACAATGTCTAATGGATGGGTCAAAATTATTGGAATATATTTGCACATTTTTAGTAACTACCTTGTCTATTGGAATGTCTTGCCGAACGTTTAGAAATTTTACGAGGACGTCCTTTTTTCTTGGGACTTTTAGCAACTTTATTTTTAACACATCGTCCAGTAGCTGGATTTCTATGTTGATCTTCTTTGCAAGGTTTAGGAGATTTCTTTTTAGTAGTGGTTTTTTTAGGTGCTTTCCATTTACCCGCAGCAATCATGGCCGCTTCAAAATTTTTTACTTGAACAAATTTACCATTTTTTTTCATGTATAATTTTTTTGTAGGTGCACCATATACCTTTTTATAAATTACTCTTTCCTTACCACAAACAGACTTTTTATCAATTGGTTCATATGCTTTTTTGACACTACCCCCAGTTATAGAACTCATTTATCTATAATTATAATAGAAAAAAAAACGCATTTAATTTTTTTTATTATTTTTAATACATCTATTAGTTAATGGATTGAGAACTTTACCTTCTTCACATTTCTTTTCAGGTTTACTTAGTGGATTTTTAC